>RRZU012951863.1_pt1 | contig 25137 bp, 20 predicted proteins | sample 2165561 | NCBI WGS metagenome assembly RRZU01 (sample SAMN10456909, study PRJNA506462) | wastewater metagenome | isolation source: wastewater sludge | place: USA: Moscow, Idaho | reverse complement strand
TTTTTATTAGAAAGTTTTGCCGTCAACACTCGCAATCCAAAAGATAAAGAAAATTTAATAGGAAAATTAATATCTGACAATGTATTCTATGCGGATCAACAATCAGAAATGCAATATTTTCAATCTTTATCCTATAATACTACTCCTTTAAAAACAACATTTACCGCAATTGCAAAAGATGTCGCTCAGTTAATGACCGAATCCTTAATAAATAATATTGTAGTATGCGACAATAACTTTCCTCTAGGCATTATTACTGATACGGATATGCGCTCAAAAATTGCCACTGGTAGATACCCAATAACCGTTTCGGTAGACAAGATAATGTCTTCACCTGTTATTACTGTTGTTGAAAATGTTTCGCTTGCAGAAGCGCAATTACTGATGCTAAAACACAATGTGACCCATCTGTGCGTAACTCAGGACGGAACTGATAAATCTGCTTTAAAAGGAATCATTTCCGAACACGATTTGATAGTGGCTCAAGCCAATAATCCAGGGGTTTTAATAAAAGAAGTCAAACGTTGTCAATCACCAAAAGAGATAAAACAAATACGAGACCGATTAACAGATCTGATTCAGACTTCTATTTCCAAAAACATTCCGCTTTCACATGTTTTTAATATTGCAAGCGAAATTAATTTGGCTATCATTAAACGTTCTGTAGAATTATCCATTTTGGAATTAGGCTCCCCTCCTGCCCGTTTTGCTTGGTTAAGTATTGGAAGTCAAGGAAGAAAAGAACAGCTTTTATTAACTGATCAAGACAGTATTTTGATCTTTGAAGATGTGGCTACTGATAAATACCGTGAGGTAAAAGACTATTTCCTTAAGCTTGGAAAAAAAACTACTGCCATACTAGAAAAAATTGGTTATGAATTGTGTCCAAATGGTCATATGGGCAGTAATGCACTTTGGTGTAAATCATTGACAGATTGGATAAAACAATACGATAGTTGGATGAATACTCCAGGTGAAAACAGTAATGATTTGAGTAGTATCTTCTTTGATTATGAGATTACTTTTGGAGAACGGAAAATTGAAGACGCTATTGGAGATGTTGTTTTTAAAAATGCAAAAAATAACACTTTATTCTTTGACTTCTTAGGTAATGATACTTTGAGAAAGAACTCTCCATTGACTTTTTTCAAAAAATTTCATCTGGAAGAAGAAGGTCCAAACAAGGATAAGTTTGATATAAAAACTCGTGCTTTAATGCCATTGATTGATGGTGCTCGTTTGTTTGCTTTAAATTTTGAAATCAGAGGAATCAACAACACCTTTCAACGATTCAAACAATTATCAATTATTGATGCCAAACATGCTGAAATTTATCTTAATTGTGCTGAAGCCTTTTTAACTTTATCAAAATTTCGAACAATAGAGGGTTTAAAAAATGATAATTCAGGCCAATTCATAAATTTAGAGGAATTGTCAAAAATTGACAGAGAAAAATTAAAAAATGCTTTGATTCCTATGAGGGAATTGGAAGAATTAATTAAAAGTAAATTTCAACTTACTCAATTTTCATAATTATGTTAGACTGGTTAAAAAATATCAATAAAGAGCATCCAGATTTTTGGAAAGCCTATGTTTCGAAATTTGACAAGAAATCCTCGCGCTATGTTGTCATATCTACAGAAACTTCTGGCTTGAATCCAAGTAAAGATGTTATTTTGTCCATAGGTGCTTTTGCAGTTATCAATGACAGTATTTTCATTGGCGATAACTTTGAAGCGATTTTATTGCAATATAAATTTTTTCATGACAATGGACTAACTAATGAATTTTTGGTAGAAAGTAAAATGAAAAAATTACCTGAACCGGAAGCCATAGAATCCTTAATAGAATTTATTGGAAATTCAGTTCTAGTTGGGCATCATATTGATTTTGACGTAGAAATAATCAACGAAGCCTTAGAAAGACTAGACTGTGGTAGATTAAAAAACGCAGCTTTAGATATCGATGTTATGCATCGTAAACTCAATGATATCAATGACAAACAATTTTCTCTGGATGAACTTTGTACACTGTATAATATTCCTAAAAGTGACCGAAATTCTGCTGCGGAAGATGCTTATAAAAGTGCTTTGTTGTTTTTGAAATTAAAATCAAGACTGGGGATAAAGTAATTTTATTCCCGGAATCTGGAATGTTGTATTAATCCCGTAAAGTTACTCCTTCCCAAAACCTTCCATGATGACTTATGGAAACAGGTTTCTCCATATTTGAATCGAAATCAATTATAAAAGGAATTCCGTTTTTTTTAAAGATTTCAACAGCGGGATCAATGCGCACAATCTTTTTGAAATCCTCTTTTTCAATAACAGCAATCGTATAAATACAGCCGTTTTCGATTCCGCTTTGTGTAAAAAAAGTTTTGTCTTTAATAGTAACGGTTCCAAAAGTTGTATTTTCAGAACTGCATTCTAACTGTAAAGGAAAATAGCCGCGAATACCTGTTTCCCGATTATAGATTTTATAGGATGCTTCCTTTCTAGACCATAAATTCCAAACCATTATTTCTGGATTTTCTGCATCAACAATGAGAACTTGTTCTTTTATAGTAAAAATTTTATCTAAAAATCGGTTCCGTTTCCAGTTGCTTTCTTTTTTAGCTAGAACCAAATCTACGATGTCGTTTCCAATCATTCTTTTTTCTGACTTTTTGCCGCTAATTCATTAGTTTTTCTCTGCTAATTTAGTTTCAATAATCGCTACTGCTGCTTTCACATTTATCATGCGCTCCATCGCCTCATTATCAATTATAATGTCATATTTCTCCTCAATATCTAAAATAACATCTACTAAATTAGCTGAATTGATCTTTAAATCATTTATAAAATCAGTATTTTCGGTAAGCGCATCAAAGGCTTCTTGATTTTGAATATATGGTTTTACAATACTTTTTAATTCTTCAATCGTTTGTTCTTTATTCATGTTTTTTTACTTTTTGTTAATGTAATAAATTCAAAATCTTTCCTGAATGGGCAACTAACTATATTTCTTGAAAATTACGCATCCATTTACATCGCCAAAACCAAAACTGGCTTTTGCAATTAAATTTAATTCCATATCAATTGGGTGTTGTGGTATTTTTGATTCATCAATTATTGCTGTGATCTCCGGATGCAAATCGTCACAATTGATATTTGGGAAAATAAATCCGTGATGCAATTGCAGTACTGAAGCCACACTTTCAATGCTTCCCGCTCCGGACAAACAATGTCCAACCATTGATTTTAAGGAATTTATGTACGGAAAATCTTTTCCTTTTCGTCCCAAAGCTTCACTCCAATTCTGAATTTCTAAACTGTCTTTTGATGTTGCCGTCAAATGTCCGTTGATAGCGTCAATATCATTGGCGTTAATTCCTGAATTCTTCAAAGCATTTTGGATGCATTTCTGCACTGCAACAGGGTTTGGTGCAGTCATAGTTCCTAAACCACGTTGTCCGCCCGAATTTACATTTCCACCCAAAACTTCGGCATAAATTGTAGCGCCACGTGCCATTGCGATTTCTAATTCTTCCAAAACCAAAGCTCCTGCTCCACTTCCTGGGACAAATCCTGAAGCGCTTGCAGACATTGGCCTTGAGCCTTTTTCGGGATTTTCATTGTGCTTAAAAGTACAGACTTTCATCGCATCAAAGCCACCCCAAATATAAGGCCCTGAATCACTTGTACTTCCAGCTAAAATTCGTTTGGCTTGACCTGATTTAATCCTTTCAAAACCCATCAAAATACTCTCTGTTCCAGTTGTGCACGCTGAAGAATTAGTAGAAACTTGATTTCCTAATCCTAATTTCCCGCCCAGATAAGCACTCACGCCGCTATTCATTGTTTGAGCCACAGCGGTACTACCTAATCGTCGGGTCTGGAAATCATCTATTTTATAAATGCTTTCGCGAAATTTATCAATTCCAGAAGTTCCTGATCCAAAAATAGTTCCGCTGTCCCAATCCGGTTCTTCCTTTATTTCCAAAGACAAACCGGCATCTTTCCAAGCATCAATTCCTGCAATTACGCATCTCCAATTCAGAAAAATACTATAATGCTAGTTCCGCAGAAATCTCTGGTTTACCAGCTATTTGACAAGAAAATTGCAATCGTTCTAACTCCGTATCGTGCTTAATTCCGGAAATCCCGTTTTTGATGGCATGAGTAAACGCATCAAGTCCTACTCCGTTTGGAGCAACAACTCCAAGGCCAGTAATTACAACTCGTTTGTTCATTTTATTATTTTTTTTTTGTCCTTTCGGCGAAGAAGAAATCCCACAGTCTAAATAATTTGATTTTTCTCTCTAATCTTTCGGGATCAAAATGATAAAAAGTTACTTTTAAACTATCATACCTGCTATTGTTCCCATGCAAACTACTTCTTCTCTTTCATTAATCATTTTTACTTTGCATTTTAATTTACCGAATCTAAAGTATATTTTTTCAGAAATTACGATTACTTTTTCATTTGGAAAAACAGGTTTTAAAAATTCCATTTCTGTTGATGTTAAAGCAATTGAAGATCTTTGATTAAATGAATCATTTAATAAAAAAATTCCCAGACAAACTAATCCAATTTGCGCCATAACCTCTGTTAAAATTACTCCTGGAGTAATGGGATTATCTTTAAAATGACCATTATAAAAATACAAAGAATCATCAAAAACATAGGTTCCTTCTACTCCATTTTCATCAATTTGAACTATTTCGTCCACAAATAAAAATGGTTTGGAATATGGTAATTTTGCTATAATTTCTTGGTTAGTCATATTTTTTATTTGTGCTATTACAACAAAAGAAACGTGAACTATTACTAATTATTAAAATTGCAACAACACTCTTTGTGCTGAAAAACCAGGACCAAAACTCAACATCAATCCTTTTTCGCCTTCTTTAGGCTGATTGTCCATTATTTGTTCCAAAACATACAAAACCGTTGCACTAGACATATTTCCGTACAAACGTAAAACTTCTTTTGTATCGTCTATATTTTTTCCTAAACCGGAAAACAATGCTTCGACAGTTTGAACAATTTTCTTTCCTCCGGGATGAAAAATTAGATGATCAATATTCTCTATTTTTAACTTGCTTTTTTCTAAAAAGGGATGAATAATCGTTGGGAAATGAGACGCAATCGTTTCTGGAACTTCAATATCCAGCACCATTTGTAATCCAGAATTAGTGAGTTTAAAACCCATCATGTGAATGTTGTCGTAAAAATGGTACATCTCTTCCGCCAAAATTTCCGGCCCTTTATCGTCTTCGTGTGAAGAAAGTAAAACACAAGCAGCTCCATCACCAAAAATCGCTGCGCTAACAATATTTGCCATTGAAAAATCATCCAATTGAAAGGTAGCAGTTGGACTTTCAACAGCAATTACAGCAGCTCGTTTACCAGGATTGGCCTGCAAGAAATTTTTAGCATAAATAATCCCTGAAATTCCGGCAGCACAACCCATTTCAGTAACGGGAAGTCGCACAATATCCTGACGCAATTTCATTTTATTGATCAAATACGCATCCAGCGACGGAATCATAATCCCGGTGCAACTCACCGTTATGATATAATCTAGATCTTTGGGATTCCAATTTGCTTTTTTCAACGCTTTTTCTAGCACTTTTTCGCCTAAATCAATGACTTCGCGAACGTAAATATCGTTTCTTTCTTCAAAAGAAGTTTTGGTAAACACTTCAATTGGATCCATAATAGAATACCGTTTATCAACAGCTGCTCCTTCAAAAATTTTCTTTACTTTTCTAATAAAACGCTCGTCTTGACCTACAAGCCAAGCGTCCAGAAAAGGAATAATTTCAGCTGTGCTTCTAGAATATTTTGGTAACTGTTTTGCTACGGTTTTGATTTTTACACTCATATTTTTGAAATTATCCATTGATAGCGAAAAGCCCATTTCCAATGAATTTTATAATTTTTTAGACTTAATTTTTCAGAAAAGTGAATCAGCTCTTCTTTTTTAAAACCTCTTAAAATTGAAATTAATCCGTCTTCTCGAGACATATCGTTTAATTGAAACACTAGGCACAAAGCTTGAAACAAACGATAAGCAACCGCGCTCCTATGCAAATCATTAATGACAATTCCAATAGTTGCATTGGCAAAAAAAACATTCAATAAATATATAATTTCATCGTCTTTAAAATGATGTAATGTCAAGGTGCACAACACGATATCATAATTTAGTTCATTGAATGATTTATCAAAAATATCCTTGCATTGATACCTTATATTTGGATAATTTTCGGACAGTATACGAGCATGAGAGATTGTGAAATTATTAGCATCAATACCAATCAACAGGAAATTTAGATTGTTTTTTAATCCAAAATCGGCTAAAGTCCGCAACATATCTCCATTGCCACAACCAACATCTACAATCACAATTTCTTTTGATTGGGAAACATTCTGAATCAAATCTTCAACTCCACGTAAAGTTAACTGGTTTCCTCCTAAAAGCTGATTGATTTTGGCAATTTTATCTAACGCATCTCGTAAGATTTCACCTTCCATGGCAAAATCGTCCATAATTTCCGATTTGTCTGTTCTGTATTTTGTATTTAATGCCATTTATGAGTTAAGAAATATAGGTTTTCCGTGCGTTTTTTTAATAATTTTAGGCAATAAAAAGGGAAATATAATTAATATACGCAGCAATGCTGCTGAAAGCTTTGGTTTTTGTAAAATAGAAGATAAAAATTGTCCCATTTTAAGTCTTTTCTTAAAATTAAAATTCCATTCTTGAATGTATTTTTCTTCTAATTTATTTCTGGATTTAATTTCACCAGTAGAATATTTATGAACTAATTCGGATACAATTTTTGCACTATGAATTGCCATTGCCATTCCGTTGCCACACAAAGGGTGAATTAGACCTGCTGTATCGCCAATCATTAAAATATGGTTTTCAACGGCTTTTTTTTCTCAAAAGAGATTTGACTGATGGTCAAAGGTTTTTGGAAAAGTAGCGTGCTATTATTAAAAATTGCTTTTAAATGTGGGTTTTGAGAAACAATATTAGTTTGATATTCGGTTATGTTTTTAAACGTCTTAAATGTTTTGTAATCGGCTAAATAACAAATATTAATTACGCCATTCTCCACTTTTGAGACACCGCAATATCCTCCTTTGAAATTATGCAACCCAACTAAATCGTTCGGGAATTCACCGGAATAATGCGCTTTGACAGCTAACCAATATGATTTTTTATGAATAAAGTTCCGGTTCATTTTTTGATCAATATTCGACCGTTTGCCAAAAGCACCAATCACCATTTCTGATTGTAAAACAACGGCATTTGTAGTGGTTATTGTAAATTTATCATCCTCATAAAGAATATTTTCTACTTGGCCTTGCAGTATTGTACAGCCATTTTTTATCGCTTTTCTATACAAATATTCGTCTAAGGCAAAACGGCTAATTCCAAAACCGCCAAGAGGTAAAATACTTTTTATTGTTTTTCCGCTTGCAGTTGAAAATTCAAGTTTTGTAATATTTGTTGGATTTAAGGCGGCTATGTTTAAATTCAACCAATTGAGATAAGGCAATACTTCATTGGATATGTATTCGCCACAAACTTTATGTTTGGGGAACGTGTTTTTCTCTATTACTGTGACTGAATGCCCCAATTTAGATAAGTGTATAGCTGAAGTCAATCCCGCTAAGCCACCACCAATAATTATTACTTCTTTATCTTTCATGAGAAAGTAAATTTATGGATTTGTTTGACATTACTGTTATAACAAATGATAAAAAATAGGGCTAATTCTTTAATTTTATAGGACAGTCTCTAAAGAATATTAAAGTGGTAAATACTTAAAAAAAACCACGAGTTACAAGAATTCCGCTTATTTTTAAAATAAAAAAGGAATTTATGTAACTCGTGGCTGAAATTTAATTTGTCTTAAATTAGATGTATTGTCTTAATAAACATATTACAACTTTCCCTCTTTTATTTCTTCTACAATCTCAGGATTTAAAAGTGTGGAGATATCACCAAAATTTGAATATTCTCCTTCAGCTATTTTGCGAAGAATTCTTCGCATAATTTTTCCTGAACGAGTTTTTGGCAAACCAGAAACAAATTGAATTTTGTCTAATTTTGCAATCGGTCCAATGCGATCTGCAATATGTTGATTTATTTCTTTACTTAAATTTACTCGATCACGATATTCTCCAGTTTCTTTAAGGATTACAAAACCATACAAAGCATTTCCTTTAATGTCGTGTGGGAAACCTACAATGGCACTTTCTGCAACGGCAGGATGTTCATTGATAGCGTCTTCTATTGGTGCAGTTCCTAAATTATGACCGGAAACAATCACCACATCGTCTACACGACCCGTAATTCTATAATAGCCCACTTCGTCCCGTAAAGCACCGTCTCCTGTGAAAAATTTACCTGGGAAAGTACTGAAATACGTATCTTTATAACGTTGATGATCTCCCCAAATGGTTCTAGCGATTCCAGGCCAAGGAAATTTAATACAAAGACTTCCCGCAACTTGATTTTCTACAATTTCATTTTGCTTATCATCCATAAGAATAGGTTGAATTCCTGGTAATGGCATGGATGCATAAGTAGGTTTTGTTGGGGTTACATAAGCAATCGGGGAAATCAGTATACCGCCGGTTTCTGTCTGCCACCAAGTATCAACTATAGGGGCTCTCTTTCCTCCTACGTGATCATTGTACCAGTGCCACGCCTCTTCGTTGATAGGTTCTCCAACAGATCCTATAACTTTTAAAGACTTCATAGCATATTTTTGTACATAGTCTAAATTCTCTTTTGCCAAAGCTCGGATCGCAGTAGGAGCCGTATAAAATTGAGTCACTTTATGTTTTTCGACTGTTTCCCAAAAACGGCTAAAATCTGGATATGAAGGAACTCCCTCAAAAATTACAGTTGTAGCTCCATTCAATAATGGACCATAAAGAATGTAAGAATGTCCAGTTATCCAGCCAATATCAGCGGTACACCAAAAAATATCATTCTCTTCATAATTAAATACATTTTTAAAAGTATAAGCAGTATAAACCATGTAGCCTGCTGTGGTATGCACCATTCCTTTAGGTTTTCCGGTAGAACCTGAGGTGTAAAGAATAAATAATGGATCCTCAGCATCCATAATTTCTGCTACATTATTATCGGAAGCTTCCTCTAATAATGGCTGCAACCATTGGTCGCGACCTTCTTGCATCTGTACAGTAGTATTTGTTCTTTTGACAACCAATACGGTTGAAACACCAGGACAACTTAATAATGCCTCATCAATAATTCCTTTTAAATCAATCGTTTTATTACCGCGATAGCCACCATCAGATGTAATAACTAATTTACAATTACTGTCATTTATTCTTGATGCAACTGCTGTGGCTGAAAACCCTGCAAAAACTACTGAGTGTATGGCTCCAATTCTAGCACAAGCCAAAATTGAAACGGCCAATTCAGGAATCATGGGTAAATAAATACAAACACGATCTCCTTTTTTTATTCCTTGTTCACGCAATACATTTGCCATTTTACAAACGCGTTGATATAACTCATTGTATGTTATGTGCAATGCAGTTTCTAAAGGATCATTTGGTTCAAAAATAATTGCCGTTTTCTCTCCTCTTTTAGCAAGATGTCTGTCGATACAATTTTTTACAATATTTACTTTTGCATTAGTAAACCATTTGATATCGGCATCAGCCAAATTAAAATCGAAAACGTTATCCCATTGTTGGAACCAAGTGAAATTTTCTTCGGCTATTTTTCCCCAAAATTTTCGAGGTTCACGGATTGATTTATTGTAATGTTTAAAATATTGTTCTAAATTTTCAATTTTGTAGTAGCTCATATTATAATTTTTTATAAAAGTATTAAATCTGTTCCTATTTTTAAAATTATTTAATAATAAAAACTTAAAAAAAAACAGATTCACAAAAAAAACAACTAATTTAATACTGATTTGTTTAATTTTTATTGTTTTTGATCATGTTATCTAAAAAAAAGGTGGAAGAGATATTTAAATCACTTCCACCTTTTTATCAACTAAATTTAACTCTAATTGTAATTTACTAAAGCTTATTTAAAATCATAGCTAACCCTAATTATCCTCTTTAAATTAGGGAAAACACTACTAAGCTTTAATCTAAAAAAGTTAAAATAGAAATAGATATAAATGTAGTACAATTGCCCTATCCAATTATTAGGGATTACTTCACTCAACTTTAAGCGTGTTAAAGTTAAGTGAATGTAAAAACATCCATATCAATTTGTCTTTATTTAATAAATTTTAACTAATTCAAAATACTATAAAATCAAATGATATAATGTTAATCCCAGCACACCCTCATGTGTGGTAATTCCTAATGTTTTATTTAGCCAATCTTTTTCATCGCAGTCATCGATTCTCTCAAATACTCTCCAACTTCTTCAATTGGATGTTGACGAATACTTTTATTAACTGCAATAAGAACTGCATTATCAACTCCGTTTGAGGTTGAAAAAGGTTTTCCTATTACATTTGTTTCAACCGTTTTCATAAAATCCGTCAATAACGGTTTGCAAGCATGGTCAAATAAATAGCAACCATATTCTGCCGTATCCGAAATAATTCTATTCATTTCATATAATTTTTTTCGGGCTACAGTATTGGCAATTAAAGGCAATTCATGCAAAGATTCATAATAGGCTGATTCTTCAATAATTCCTGTTTGAGTCATTGTTTCAAAAGCTAATTCTACACCGGCTTTAACCATTGCAATCATCAAAACACCATTGTCAAAATACTCTTGTTCAGATATATGAGCTGAAGTTGCTGCTGTTTTTTCAAAATTAGTTTCTGCAGTTGCGGCTCTCCAAGTCAATAAATTGACATCATCATTGGCCCAATCAATCATCATGTTTTTTGAAAATTCACCAGAAATAATATCATCCATGTGTTTTTGAAACAACGGACGCATGATATCTTTCAATTCATCCGCTAATTCGTATGCTTCAATTTTTGCGGGATTGGACAAACGATCCATCATGTTTGTAATTCCACCATGTTTCAAAGCTTCTGTTACTGTTTCCCAACCGTATTGAATTAATTTTGAAGCATAAGCGGGCTCAATTCCTTTTTCGACCATTTTGTCAAAACATAAAATTGAACCTGTTTGCAACATGCCACAAAGAATGGTTTGTTCTCCCATTAAATCCGATTTAACTTCGGCAACAAATGAAGAGTTTAAAACTCCTGCTTTGTGACCACCAGTAGCAACTGCATACGCTTTTGCTTGTTCAAAACCTGCTCCGTTTGGATCATTTTCTGGGTGAACCGCAATTAAAGTAGGTACACCAAAACCTCTTTTATATTCTTCACGCACTTCAGATCCTGGACATTTTGGCGCACACATTATTACTGTAATATCTTTACGGATTTGCATTCCTTCTTCTACAATGTTGAAACCGTGAGAATAAGCCAAAGTTGAGCCGTTTTTCATTAAAGGCATAATCGCTGTAACTACGGCCGTATGTTGCTTGTCTGGCGTAAGGTTACAAACTAAATCAGCTGTTGGGATTAGTTCTTCATACGTTCCTACTTTGAATCCATTCTCAGAAGCATTTTTAAAAGAAGTTCTTTTTTCTGAAATTGCATCTGCGCGCAATGCGTAAGAAATATCTAAACCAGAATCTCTCATGTTTAAGCCTTGGTTCAAACCTTGGGCTCCGCAACCTACAATAACTACTTTTTTTCCTTTTAAAGCTGTGATACCATTTGTGAATTCAGATTGATCCATGAATTCGCAAACGCCTAATTGTTCTAATTGTAATCTAAGAGGTAATGAATTGAAATAATTTGCCATCGTTGTTTATATTTATTTATTTTTTAATTCTTCTAATAATGCTGAGATTTCCATTTTTTCTTTTGAAACCGAGATTCTTCCGGAGCGCACAAATTGCATGATGCCAAAAGGTTTTAATTTTTTGTACAGCGATTCAATTTCAGCACGTTGACCTGATTTTGAAATCACAAAAAAGTCTCTCGCAACCGTAACTATTTCAGAGTGACTTTCCTTAATTATGTTCTGAATTTGTTTTTCATCAAAAAGTAAGCTCGACTCAATTTTGAACAATGCATTTTCTAAGAAAATAGTTTCTTCATCAATATGATAAAATGCTTTGATAACTTCAATTTGCTTTTCGATTTGTCCTACTATATTCTGAACCCATTTTTCAGTAGTATGCACTACAATTACAAATCTAGAAACGTTTTCAATTTCAGATTCGGATACATTTAAACTCAAAATATTGATGTGACGTTTCAAGAATATTCCTGATATTCTGTTTAGTAAGCCAACGTTGTTTTCTGAATAAACAGAGATGGTGAATGTTTTATTTTCCATAATATTAACTTAATCTGATATCGGCAACAGACGCTCCTGTTGGAATCATTGGGAATACATTGTTTTCTTTCTCTACCATAACTTCTAGAAAATAGGATTCTTTTGAAGCCATCATTTCGGCAACAGCTGCGTCTAAATCTTCCCTTTTTGTTACTTTTTTTGCCTTGATATGATAGCCTTCTGCAATAGCTATAAAATTAGGATTGATCATCTCCGTTGATGCGTATCGTTTGTCAAAAAACAATTGTTGCCATTGGCGTACCATTCCTAAAAATTCATTGTTCAGTACCACAATTTTAACTGGAACTTTGGTTTGAAAAATAGTCCCAAGTTCTTGAATGGTCATTTGAAAACCACCATCTCCAATAATAGCGACTACTTCACGATCTGGCATTCCCATTTTTGCACCAATAGCTGCTGGTAAAGCAAATCCCATAGTTCCTAATCCACCCGAGGTAATATTACTTTTAGTTTGATTAAACTTAGAATATCGACAAGTAAACATTTGGTGTTGCCCCACATCCGAAACCATAATAGCGTCTCCTTTTGAATGTTTGTTAATCATTTCAATTGTTTCTCCCATAGAAATTCCTTCTTTCTTTGGTTTTAACTCGTCGTTGATTACCGCTTCTAATTCAATTTTGTATTTTTCCTTGAATTCATTGTGCCAAGATTCATGTGAATTCTTTTCGATAAGCGGAAGTAAAGCTGTTAAAGACTCCTTTAAGTCAGCCAACACCGCTACAGTAGTTTTTACATTCTTATCTACTTCGGCAGAATCAATTTCAAAATGAATTACTTTAGCTTGCTTTGCATAAGTGGCTAAATTTCCGGTAACACGATCGTCAAAACGCATTCCAAGAGCTATTAAAACATCACATTCATTAGTTAAAACATTAGGACCGTAATTGCCGTGCATTCCCACCATTCCAACATTCAATGGGTGATCTGTGGGCATTGCTGAAAGACCTAAAAGGGTCCAAGCAGCCGGAATTCCCGATTTTTCAACTAAAGCTCTTAACTCTGCTTCAGCTTCACTAAGAATCACTCCTTGTCCAAAAATGATATAAGGCTTTTTAGCAGTATTAATTAATGCAGCGGCTTCCTTTACCTTTTCTAAATTTAAAGTTGGTTTTGGATTGTAGCTTCTAATATTGGTACATTTTTTATAGCTAAATTCAATTTTATCAAATTGGGCGTTTTTTGTTATATCAATCAATACTGGTCCTGGACGACCTGATCGTGCAATATAAAAAGCTTTAGCCATTATTTCAGGAATTTCAGAGGCTTCGGTAATCTGATAATTCCATTTGGTAACTGGAGTCGAAATTCCAATAATATCTGTTTCTTGAAACGCGTCGGAACCTAATAAATGTTTCCCTACTTGACCAGTGATGCAAACCATAGGAGTCGAATCGATTTGTGCATCTGCAATTCCTGTGACTAAATTTGTTGCGCCTGGACCTGAAGTTGCAATGGCAACTCCTACTTTTCCAGTTGCTCTTGCGAAACCTTGTGCCGCATGTGTTGCACCTTGTTCATGACGAACCAAAACATGATGTAATTGATCTTGGAATTTATATAATTCATCGTAAACTGGCATTATAGCTCCGCCTGGGTAACCGTAAACCAAATCTACACCTTCTTCTAATAAGCATCTTATAACGGCTTCGGCACCGGATATTTTATTGTTTTTCATTTTTTTTTATTTTTGACTATTGTCTTTTTAAAAATTCAATCTCAAATGAAATTGTCATTTAATTTTAAAATTGATTTTTATTTATCAGTTACACATCCTGTTGAAGCGCTCGAGACCGAACGTGCGTATTTTAGTAGCACTCCTTTTGTTGCTTTCAAATCAGGTTGAACCCAGTTGGCTTTTCTTTTGGCATATTCTTCCTCAGAAATTTTCAGATTAATGGTATTGTGTTTTGCATCAATTGCTATTAAATCTCCATTTTGTACTAAAGCTATTGCACCACCATCATAAGCTTCTGGTGTAATGTGACCTACCACAAAACCATGTGATCCACCTGAAAAACGACCGTCTGTGATTAATGCTACTTTATCTCCTAAACCAGCTCCCATAATGGCAGAGGTAGGTTTTAGCATTTCTGGCATTCCAGGGCCACCTTTTGGACCACAATACCTAATGACAACTACATCACCCGGTTTTATCAACCCTGCTTCTAATCCAGGAATAACGGTAAATTCACTTTCAAAAACGACTGCAGTTCCTTCAAAGTATTCTCCTTCTTTACCGCTTATTTTGGCAACACAACCTTCTGTTGCCAAGTTTCCGTATAAAACTTGAATATTTCCTGTAGCTTTCAAAGCATTTTTAATTTCAAAAACAACTTCTTGACCTTCTTCTAAATCAGGAACAGTGGCTAAATTTTCGGCTACTGTTTTTCCTGTAACGGTTAAACATTCTCCGTGAATATACCCTTCTTTCAATAAATATTTCAACACTGCTGGAACACCTCCTACAGCATGTAAATCTTCCATCATAAATTTTCCACTTGGCTTCAAATCAGCTAGAACTGGCGTTCTGTCATTTATTGCCTGAAAATCATCTAATGTAATTTCGATATCAACCGAGTGTGCCATCGCAATTAAGTGCATTACGGCATTGGTCGAACCACCTAAAACAGCAACAATTGTAATTGCATTCTCAAAAGCCTTACGGGTCATGATATCTTTCGGCTTGATGTCTTTTTCTAATAAAATTCTAATAGCTTTTCCTGCATCTTCACATTCTTGTAGTTTATCTTGACTCACTGCGGGATTCGAAGAGCTGTAAGGCAAACTCATTCCTAGTGCTTCAATAGCTGATGCCATTGTATTAGCAGTATACATTCCGCCACAAGCACCTGGACCAGGACACGAGTTTTTAATAACTCCTTTGAAATCCTCATCAGATATCGTTTTTTGGAATTTTTTTCCTAATGCTTCAAAAGCGGAAACAATATTAAGGTGTTCCCCTTTCCATCTTCCAGAGTGTATAGTTCCGCCATAAACCATCAATGCTGGACGATTTACTCTTCCCATTGCAATTAAAGCTCCTGGCATATTTTTATCGCAGCCTGGGATAGCAATCAATGCATCATACCATTGTGCTCCCATTACTGTCTCAATAGAATCCGCTATTACATCACGAGATACCAAAGAAAAACGCATACCGTCTGTTCCATTCGAAATACCATCACTGACACCAATGGTATTAAAAATTAATCCTACTAAATCAGAATTCCAAACTCCTTTTTTTACATCTTTCGCTAAATCATTCAAGTGCATGTTACAGGTATTTCCTTCGTAACCCATGCTTACTATTCCGACCTGTGCTTTATTCAAATCCTCTTCCGTTAAACCAATTCCGTAGAGCATTGCTTGCGCTGCTGGTTGGGTAATATCTTGAGTAATTGTCTTGCTGTATTTATTTAATTCCATTATATAATTGTTTCTGTGTTTTTCAAATTAATTTCAAAAAAAAACCTCCCAAAATAATCGGGAGGTTTTAAATATTTTTTTTTTAAATATATCTATTCCATTCCCACTGCACATGTGATTATCACATTGACATTAATAATTGAAGAAATACTAGATACAATTTGCATTTTTTATTTTTATTTGTTTCAAAAGTATAAAAACAAATAGTACTAAAAAAATATAATCTCAATATTATGTGCATTTTCAATTATTAAAAGCATTTTTGATTATTGTCTTTAAACAATAGTCGATTGCCCTATATAAACGTTGTCACTTTTAAAATATAAGTCATCTTTACTTAAAATGAAGTTTGAAATAAAGTCTCCCACTTCATTTGTCCCAAATTTTGAATAGGGATTTAAATCGGCTGTGACAACATTCAATTCAATTGCTTTATGAACTGCTTCGTGAATTTTTTGTGATTCTATATAAAGTCCAAAATGCTCCAGCAGCATTGCCGCTGACACTATTGAAGCAATAGGATTCGCAATGTTCTTTCTTTTTGCTTTGGCATAGGACCCATGAATGGGTTCAAAAAGCGCATTTGCATTTCCTATAGATGCGGAGGGTAACAATCCTATTGAACCCGTAATCACACTTGCTTCATCGGATAAAATATCTCCAAATAAATTTTCGGTCAAAATGACATCAAATTGTTTTGGATTAGTAATTATTTGCGTCGCTGCAGAATCAACAAAAAGGAATTCTAAGGTTACATCAGGATATATTTCAGCAATTTCTGTTACTACTCTTCTCCATAATCTTGATGTTTCAAGGACACTGGCTTTGTCAACTAAAGTCACCTTTTTGCTTCTATTTTGAGCTGCTCTAAAAGCCAAATGACTAATTCTAATAATTTGATCTTCTGAATATTCGCATAAATCAGACGCTAAAGTTCCTTGCTCATTAATCTTTTTTTCACCGTAATAAGATCCTCCCGATAATTCTCTAAAAATTATGAAATCAGCACCTTCGATTATTTTCCTTTTCAAAGGAGACAAATCCAATAAGTCATTGTAGGGTTTTATAGGTCGTATATTTGCATACAATCCTAATGCTTGTCTCAATTTTAACAACCCTTGTATAGGTCGTAAATCTGAATTGGTATCGTGTTTACAATTAGTAACAGCCCCAAACAATATAGCATCTGTATTCAAACAAAGGTTCAATGTTTGTTCCGGCAAAGGATTTCCAGTTTTTTCAATAGCAATTGCACCAATAAGTGCGTCTTCAAATACAAACTCATGATCGAAAACCACACCAATTGCATACAATGCTTTTTTTGCCTGTAAAATTACCTCTGGGCCTATTCCGTCACCTGAAAGTACTGCTATTTTGAAGTTCATAATGGAAAGATTTAGATTTTAATAGAAATCGATATGTTTTAGTTAAGGATTAAATCTTTATTAATTTTACATGCTTCAATTATTTGATGAATATCTTCATCAAGAACTACTTTTTTTATGTCGGCAAACCTTAAAAACTCTTCATAAACAATGTCTAATTGTACTTTTGTAAGTTCATATCCTACTTTTTTGGCTCTATAGGCCAATGCTGCTCTACCACTTCTAGCGGTCAGAACAATTGATGATTCACTGACACCTACTTCTAAAGGATCCATGATTTCATAAGTAGCTCTGTTTTTTATCACACCATCTTGATGAATTCCGGAACTGTGTGCAAAGGCATTAGCTCCTACGATTGCTTTATTGGGTTGCACCATCATCCCCATACTTTCAGATACTAATCGGCTCATTTCATTCAGCTGACGTGTATTAATATTGGTATCTAAATTCAAATACGGATGTTGCTTGAAAATCATCACTACTTCCTCTAGTGCTGTATTTCCAGCTCTCTCTCCTATTCCATTTATGGTACATTCAATTTGTCGTGCCCCATTTATTGCTCCTGCAATTGAATTTGCTGTCGCCATTCCTAAATCATTATGACAATGGCAAGATAAAATTACATTTTCAATTCCTTTGACATTTTCTTTTAAATATTTAATTTTTGCACCATATTCTTCTGGCAAGCAATACCCAGTTGTATCTGGAATATTTAGTACGGTAGCACCTGATTTAATCACTTCTTCACAGACTCGAGCCAAGAATTCATTATCCGTTCTTCCTGCATCTTCCGCATCAAACTCAACATCTTCTACATACGATTTGGCATGAGAAACGGCAAATTTTGCTCGCGCAATTATATCTTCTTTGGTCGTATTCAGTTTGTGTACAATATGTGATTCTGAAGTTCCTATCCCAGTATGAATACGGGGTCTTTTGGCATGTTTTAAAGCTTGTGCCGCAACATCTATATCGTTTTTTACTGCTCTAGTTAATCCACAAACAACAGCATTTTTAACAATTTTACTTATTTCTGAAACAGATAAAAAGTCCCCTGGACTTGATACAGGAAAACCAGCTTCAATGATATCAACACCCATTTCATCTAATCTATTTGCTATGACTAGTTTTTGATTGGTGTCTAATTTACATCCTGGGACCTGTTCGCCATCTCGTAAAGTGGTATCAAAAATTTGAACTTTCTCTCTATTCATTTTCATTTATTTAATGTAATTTCACAACTTAGTTACAAAAATACCTTTCATTACTTTAATACAAAACTCAAATTAATGAAATATACTCCTTATAAAGCAATAAAAAACTTCGTAAGACGCTATAAAACAACATATTAAGTTACAATATTTTACAATGGCTAACCATCAAAAAGATTTCCTATTTGTATTAATAAAATCGCTTTCAAAATCTGAAAAAAGACAATTCAAGATTTTTGCAAGTCGATTAGAAACCAGTGCCAATACAAAATTCATTGAATTATTCAATATTTTAGATAAATCTGAAATCTATGACGAAAAACTTATTCTGAAAAGTGGCGTCATTAAAAAAGTGCAATTATCAAATCTTAAATCCTATTTGTATAAACAAATTTTAGTGAGCATTCGATTGAATATTCCTAGCCAAAATATTAGATATCAGCTTAGAGAACAAATAGATTTTGCAACCATATTATACAATAAAGGATTATACAAGCAGAGTTTAAAACTTTTGGATAAAACAAAGATTTTAGCGTTAGAGAATGATGAAAAACTAATGGCTTATGAAATTGTAGAATTCGAAAAACTCATCGAATCACAATACATAACTCGAAGTATTCAAGGGCGCGCAGATGAATTAGTTATACAGGCCAAAGAATTAAATTACAGCAATACCATTTCTAGCAAATTATCTAATTTATCCCTGCAGTTATATGGTATTATGCTTAAAACTGGTTATGTAAAAAGTGACGAAGAATATAAATATATAGATGACTATTTCACTAAACACATTTCTAAATTTGATGATAAAAAATTTGGTTTTAGAGAAAAATATTGGTTTTACAATGCCAATCTTTGGAGAAGTTTCTTAGTCCAGGATTTTTTATCTTGCTATAAATACGCTTTGAAATGGGTGACGCTTTTTTATGACAACCCAAGTATGATTCATTTGAATCCTGTGTTTTTTTTAAAAGGAAACCATTATTTATTAGAATCCTTATACATGCTGAAGTATAAATCAAAATTCAAGAAGTATTTATCACTGTTGGAAGATACTATAAAGGACTCCCATTTTCCCGTGAATGACAATATTGCATCATTATCATTTTTATATGTGTATAACAATAAATTGAATTACCACATTCTGGAAGGAACCTTTGCCGAAAGTGAATATTTAATTCCTGAAATACTAAGTAAATTAAAAATTCACACAGATCATCTTGATGAACATCATGAGATGTTGTTTTACTATAAATTTGCGTCCATTTATTTTGGGAACGAAAAATATACGGAATGTATATTCTATTTAGATAAAATCATAAACAATAAAAATCTTTCGATGCGAGAAGATTTGATGTGTTTTGCCAGAATACTTTGTTTGATTGCTCATTATGAATTAGGAAAAGATTATTATCTTGAAAATCAGTTGAAGAACACATATAAATTCCTCATCAAAATGAATGATTTACATGAAGTTCAAAAAGAAATCATTAAGTTTATGAAAAACTTAAACACCATCTATCCAACAGATATCAAAAAGGAATTTGTAAAAATGAGAGCGCGATTTATCGAATTGGAAAAAAACACGTATGAAAAAAGAGCCTTCCTTTATCTGGATATTATTTCATGGTTAGAAAGCAAAATAGAAAACCGAAAAATCAGCGATATTATAAAGGATAAAGCAAAATTAATTAATCGATAATGCTTTTTATAACTTCAACAACGGGATGGTACGAAGCAAAAACAAGATGTAAGAGGAAATAACTTTGATTAAGAAACTGTTTTTGGAAATAAACTAAAAATCGCTTTTAAAAACATTTATTATTTTTCAAAGAATCCATAAAAATTTAAGATCTATAAACGAATTTCATTAAAAAACTCTAATAGGCTACGATGTCCAAAAATTAGATCATGGTTAATTTGGCACAATTATTTTTATTACAATCTATTAGATATTAGGTTATTTTTAGAGTTTAATTCTAAAAACAACCTAATTATAAGTCCAACTATTAATAGGCTAAGAGTTCTTTCAGATCATTTTCGAATCTACCTTTCGGCAAATATTGATCTTCCAATGCTTTTGTAAATGGAATCGGCGTGTCTAAACTTGCCACTCGTTTTACCGGCGCATCAAGGTATTTGAAACAATTTTCCATTATCAATGCCGAAATATCACTGGCAATGCCACCAAACATACTGTCTTCCTGATAAATTAGTACTCTTCCTGTTTTCTTTACCGAGGCAAAAATAGCTTCAGTATCCAAAGGTTGTAAGGTTCTTAAATCCAGCAAATCAGCAGAAATTTCAGGATTTTTTGCTAGAGTTTCCAAAGCCCAATGCACGGCAGCCCCAAAAGAAATAATTGTAACCTGATTTCCTTCTTTCAACAAAGCCGCTTTTCCTAATGGAATCGTGTAATAATCAGTAGGAACATCTTGGTACACGCTTCGATACAATTGCTTGTGTTCAAAGAATAATACTGGATTTGGATCATTTATGGAAGTATTCAAAAGTCCTTTAGCATCATACGGAAATGCTGGGTACACGACTTTTAAACCTGGAGTTTTTGTAAACCAAGCTTCATTGGTTTGGGAGTGAAAAGGACCTGCTTGTGTCCCGCCACCGCAAGGCATCCGCACCACAACTTCGGCTTTCTCTAACCAACGATAATGTGATTTGGCTAATAAATTTACAATTGGATTAAATCCTGTCGAAACAAAATCAGCAAACTGCATTTCTACAATCGCTTTGTATCCATTGATTGATAGTCCCATTCCTGCAGAAACTACTGCACTTTCACAAATTGGTGTATTGATGACACGTTCTTTGCCAAACTGCGCTACAAAACCATCTGTAATTTTGAATGCTCCTCCATATTCAGCAATATCCTGACCCATAATTACTGAGTTTTCATGGCGCTCCATCGACTGTCTTAAACTGCTCGAAATGGCATCTATAAAACGAATGTTTTCTCTATTTGATGAATGGTTAACTTCCTCGAATACAAATGTTTTGTAAACATCATTTAACTCTTCACTTAATGATGCTTTTATTTCTGGTTCAGCATTGGCAATAGCCAGACTTTCATCGATATTCTTCTTGATTTCGCTTCGCAAAGTTTCGTCAAAAAGCTCAGTAAGGACTCCGATATCTTTTAAATATTTTCTGTAATTTTCAACAGGATCTTTACTCCCCCACTGATCCATAAGTTCCTGCGGAACATATTTAGTACCACTCGCCTCTTCATGCCCACGCATCCTGAAAGTTTTGAATTCCAATAAAACGGGGCGCGGATTTTCTTTCATCGAAGCTTTCAATTCAGATAATAAATTAAACACTTCCAGAATATTATTTCCATCAACAATATGGCTTTCCATTCCATAACCTTTTCCTTTATCAGCCAGATTTTCACAATGGTATTGTTCATTTGTAGGAGTCGAGAGTCCATACCCATTATTCTCGATAACAAACATAACGGGTAATTCCCAAACAGAAGCAATATTCAACGCTTCGTGAAAATCACCTTCACTTGTTGCTCCTTCACCCGTAAAAACGGCGGTAACTTTTCCGTTCTTCTTTAGTTTATTGGCCAAAGCGATTCCATCGGCAACCCCTAATTGCGGGCCAAGATGCGAAATCATGCCGATAATTTTGTATTGTTGGGTTCCAAAGTGAAAACTGCGATCACGACCTTTGGTAAAACCACTTGATTTACCTTGCCACTGTGAAAAAAGGCGGTACAACGGAATATCTCTTCCCGTAAAAACACCCAAATTTCTATGCATTGGCAAAATGTACTCATCCGAATCTAAAGCGGCTGTGACCCCAACCGAAATGGCCTCTTGACCAATTCCAGAAAACCATTTTGATACTTTTCCTTGTCGGATAAGAATTAACATTTTTTCTTCGATTAGTCTTGGTAAAACCAATTTTTTATATAAATCTAATAATTGTTCGTTGGTAAGGTTTTTTATGTCAAAAGTCATTGGGTTTTCATTATTTGGTATGTATCAAAAGTATGTAAAAATAACATTTTTATATACTTTTTGTTATATTTTTTTTTAAAATCAAAAGGAGTTTGTATTATTTCTCCATTTCAAATAATTTGCAATCTATAGTGTTTGGTTTAATTTAATGTGAAATTAGCATTAACTAATTGTTGTTTTTGAAATTATTATAATTACTATTTGCTAACAATTGGATAAAAAATTAACACTTGAATCAAAATAAAATTTACATTCATTAAACAAAAAAAACTCGATACACTTTGATTACAAATTGTATCTAGTTTTTTCATTCCATTTTATATAACAATAAAAGCATTGAATAAACTCTCTTAAAATTACATGTAACAGCTATTAATTATTCAGCATCGCCACAATCAACACTTGTGAATTTATATTTCACTTTATCAAAGTCGATAGGCTCACCTTTAACAAAATAAGACACACCTAAATGGCTTTCTATTTTTCCATTTCCTAAAACAAGTGTATCTCCCTTTTTTAAAATAGCCATTGGGTTTTTAAACTTTCTATCCTTATTTGCCCCTTGAATAAAAGAATAGTCAACAAATAAAGTATCACCACGGAATTCTCCATTGATTTTTCCAATTTTTTTTGGCATATTTAAAAAACTCATTACCATATTTCCAGAAATTTTACCGTTTTTTAAAGTATTCATTTCTAAATCAATGGTGTCATTCTCATATAAAGCTTGATAACACTTGGTACTTATTGGCTTTTCATCTTGGAGTTTGTTAGGGTCAACTGCGTTCGCCTTTTTACAACTTACTAATCCAATAAAAACTAACAGTAAACAAAATAAAAGTGGTTTTTTCATAAAAATAAATATTATAGTTAATGAATGAGGGCATTTCAAGCACTAATATAAGCATAAACAGCGTGTTTTACTACAGATTTAATAATTTAAATTAAGCTTATATTTTTCTCAAAGAAACATTTTTTTTTATCTAAACATATACATTACAGTTTAAGTTAGCCTTTTCGCAATATTCCCTGAGAATTTGTAACGCATAATTACCGAAAATCAATATATAAGTAGCTCTTTTTTTTGGTTATGAAAGAAATTTAGAATTATTCTAAGAACATTTTAGGGTGTTTTTGAGGTATATTTGCACCATTTTTTAACAAAACACATCCGTGAAAACAAATACTACCCAAACCAAATTAGTCTTAGGATTACAACATGTTTTAGCTATGTTTGGCGCAACCGTTTTAGTCCCTTTTTTAACAGGACTTAACCCTTCTATTGCATTATTGTCAGCAGGAATAGGAACATTAATTTTTCATTATTGTACTAAAAAAATAGTTCCTGTTTTTTTAGGCTCTTCCTTTGCTTTTATTGGAGCATTAACTTTGATTTTAAAAGAAGAAGGAATTGCCAGTGTCAAAGGTGGTGTAATCGCTGCTGGATTTGTCTATGTTTTAATGAGTGGCTTGGTACGCTATTTTGGCGTCGAAAAAATAAAATCCTTCTTTCCTCCTATTGTTGTAGGTCCAATTATAATGGTAATTGGTTTGCGACTTAGCCCTGTGGCGCTATCAATGTCTGGATATAAAGATGGAAACTTTGACCCAAATAGTTTAATTGTAGCTTTGGTAGTGATTATTACTATGATTACAGTTTCAATTTTAGAAAAATCATTCTTTAGATTAGTTCCTATTTTAATAGCTGTATTTTTAGGATATTTAACTGCCATGTCCTTAGGAATGGTTGGTTTTTCAAGTTTTGAACAAGCGAGTTGGTTTGGTTTCTCTGATTTAGCTAAAAAAGACTTACTTACAATTCCAGTATTTACGATGACCGCTATTTTGGGAATTGCTCCCATCGCATTAGTTGTTTTTATAGAACATATTGGTGACATAGCAACAAATGGAGCTGTTGTAGGAAAGGATTTTTTTAAAAACCCAGGAATTACTCGCACTTTATTTGGAGATGGTTTAGCAACTATTGTGGCTGGTTTTTTAGGCGGTCCGGCTGTTACCACTTATGGAGAAAATACAGGAGTACTGGCTGTAACTAAAGTTTATGATCCTGCTATTTTGAGAATTGCGGCGGTGTATGCTATTTTATTAGGTGTAATTGGAAAATTCGGTGCGGTTTTGCAAACCATACCTACACCTGTAATGGGGGGTGTTTCTATAATTCTTTTCGGAATGATAGCCTCAGTTGGAGTTCGTACCGTTGTTACTGCTGATATTGATTTTTCACATTCCAGAAACTTAATCATTGCTTCCTTAATTTTTGTTTTAGGAATTGCCATTGGAGAAGTAAATATCCCCGGAAATATTTCCCTTTCAGGATTAACCATTGCTGCATTTATCGGCGTATTTTTAAATAAAATTTTACCTGCGGATCAATTAAATCCAGATCCAAAAGAATTGTAACCAAAAGACAATACAATCATTTTATATTTTTTTTTTCATTTCAAACAATCGGGTAACATTAGATAATTACAACGCAAATTAATAAAGTACTCGTTCCATTTTGCACCCATAATGTCATATAAATCAGTTTTTTATTTTATAAAAAAATAAAATATCTTTTACTCTAAATTTGGTTACCCTCCTTGCCCTATAATTAATTGCATTATTTTACAGTATTTTTCTTCCTTTTACGGTTTTCCTCATTTTTCTTTCCATTGCTTTTTTATATATTTACATCCTATTGTTAAAATTGTATAA
>RRZU010836612.1_pt1 | contig 25143 bp, 24 predicted proteins | sample 2165561 | NCBI WGS metagenome assembly RRZU01 (sample SAMN10456909, study PRJNA506462) | wastewater metagenome | isolation source: wastewater sludge | place: USA: Moscow, Idaho | reverse complement strand
ATACACATAAAGCAGTTGCAACAGACGGAAGGTAATATAAAGGAACGTGCCGAAAATCTAGCATGCCAATATGCTAATAATCTGGAGAATGTAGTGAATGAATGTCCAACACAATGGTTTAATTATTTTGAATTCTGGAATTGATGGAACTGGAAAAAATAGACATACACGAACTGTTACCGCAGCAGGAACCTTTTGTAATGGTAGACACTCTGACTTTCTTTGATGAAAAAGAAACATCGACAACGTTTACTATTAGAGAAGATAATATATTTGTTGAAGATGGTTTCTTGAATGAATGTGCCATAGCAGAGAATATTGCTCAGACATGCGCTGCACGTCTAGGGTATATAAATAAGTATATCTTGAAACGTGGAATACAGATAGGCTTCATCGGTGGAATTAAGAATATGGTATTTGCCGAGAGTCCCAAAGTCGGTGATGTTCTTCATACAACGATATGCGTTACAGAGCAGGTGATGGAAATAATACTCGTCAATGCCAGTGTGAAATGCGGTGACAGAATCATTGCTACTGCAGAAATGAAAATTGCAATGGCAGAAGATGTAAAATTACAATAATGGAATTAAAGGCATCTAAAGAATTTGAAATAAGATTCAGTGAAGTTGATTCCATGCAGTTTGTATGGCATGGTTCATATCCTTTGTATCTAGAAGATGCACGTGAGGAGTTCGGGCGTAAATACAGTCTGGAATATATGACGATATATGGCAATGGATGTTTTGCTCCTTTGGTAGATATGAATATTCATTACCGTAAGCCTATCAGATATGGAATGAAACCTAGAATTGACATCATATACCGTCCTACAGAGGCTGCAAAAATAGTGTTTGATTATGAGATACACGATACTGAAACAGATGAACTCCTTGTTACAGGACATACAGTACAGGTGTTTCTTGACAAGGAATACAACTTGATGTGGGAAAATCCGTTATTCTATGCTGAATGGAAAAAGAAATGGCTAAGTAAATGATAAGGAAAATCGCTGATAACATAACTTCACCGTTAGGGTTGACAACCGCAGACAACTATAAGGCTGTTTGCGAAGGTAAATCATGCCTTAAAAGATATGAAGGTAAATGGGAACTTCCCGAACCTTTTGTGGCTTCACTTTTTCAAGATGGTCAGATTGAAGATATGTTTATCTCTGAAATTAACAGTGGTGATGCTTATACTCGATTTGAAAAAATGGTGTTGCTTTCTGCAACCAAGGCAATTGAAGACAGTGGTATTGACGCTTCTTCAGATAAAACGATATTTGTATTATCAACAACAAAGGGAAACGTGTCACTTCTTGAAAAAAATGTATGCGGAGTTGACGATAATCGTGTATTGCTTGGAGTTATGGCTAATGTGATCTCATGTCATTTTGGTAATTCTAATATGCCGATAGTAGTGTCAAATGCCTGTATATCTGGTGTTTGTGCGCAGATTGTAGCAAAGCGATGTCTGGAAAGTAGCAAATATGATAACGCCGTTGTTATAGGCGCAGACGAACAGAGCCCGTTTATAGTTAGTGGATTCATGTCATTCAGGGCACTTTCGCCAGAAGTTTGTCGTCCATTCAGCAAGAATAGAAACGGCTTAAATCTTGGTGAGGCTGCCGCAACGATAATATATCAACGCTGTGATAATGTGATTGACGGTTGGCAAGCTGTGAAAGGAGCTATAAGAAACGACGCCAATCATATATCAGGTCCGTCAAGGACAGGCGAAGGAAGTTATCGTGCATTAAAATATGTGATGACGGATGAGGTTGTGCCTGCTGATATAGCTGTTGTCAACGTGCATGGTACGGCAACAGTCTATAATGATGATATGGAAAGTATCGCATTATCACGTGCTGGACTTTCTGACACTCCTATAAACGGATACAAAGGTTATTATGGTCATACAATGGGAGCAGCTGGAATTCTTGAAAGTATACTTTCAATGAAGGCTCTTGATAACGGACTTATATTGCCTACAAGAGGTTTTGATGAAATAGGAGTAACGCATCCTGTAAATATAAGTAATAAATATCGCCATACAGATAAGAAGAAATTTATCAAACTGCTTTCTGGATTTGGAGGATGTAATGTCGCGATGCTGTTTAGTAAAGGATAAATATGAAAAAAGCTGTTCATAAAATAATAATAACTACAACAGAAGTCGTGGTAGACGATAAACTGCTTGATGTTACATGTTCGGGTAGTGGTATCCTTGCAGAATTGTATCGTAAGTATGTGAATGACTATCCAAAATACTTCAAGATGGACATTCTTTGCAAGTTGGGATTCATAGCTACTGAATTACTGTTGCGTGCTGAAGGCAATGCAAGGTTTGTTCCTTGTGAGGACCGAGCAGTGGTATTGTTCAACAGAAGTTCGTCATTGCATGCCGATACATCGTTTGAAAGCACTATCCGCAATCGCAAAAGTTTCTATCCCAGTCCGGCTGTGTTTGTATATACTCTTCCTAATATCGTTACTGGTGAGATTGCAATTAGAAATAAATACTATGGTGAGACAAATTTCATCGTGACAGAAAGCCGTGATGAAAGTGTTCTTGAAAATATAATCGACGGAGTGCTTACAGACGATATGACAACAAGTGTTATCACTGGTTGGCTTGAAGCAGAAAGTGAAGAAAAATTTAATGCAGAAATCTACATAATAGAAAAATAATATGGAATTGAAAGAAGAACTGAAAGGTAAGATGATAGAGGCTCTGAATCTTGAAGATATAGTAATAACAGACCTTGAAGACGATGCTCCTTTGTTTGGTGAGGAAGGTCTTGGACTTGATTCTATTGATGCGCTTGAACTTATCGTGTTGTTAGAAAAGAACTATGGAATAAAAATTAGTGACCCTAAAGAAGGGAAAAACATATTCAAGTCAGTGAATGTAATGGCTGATTACGTGGAGAAGAACAGAAAGAAATAATGAATAAAAGGATATTGATAACTGGTATGGGTGTTGTTTCGGCAATAGGTAATGATGTCGCCGGGAATTATGATTCGCTGAGAAAAGGCAAGTCAGGCATATGCCGTGTACAATATCTTGATACAGAACATACCGAGTTTCCTGTTGGTGAGGTTAAACTTAGTAATGAGGAATTGTGCTTGGCACTAAATATTCCATATACTGATATGGAGAGTCGTACAGACTTGCTCGGTATGCTTGCCGTTCGTGAAGCTTTGCAATCTGCCGGATTGAATGATACTGAGCATTTGGCGTTAATATCAGGTACAACCGTTGGAGGAATGGATAGAACGGAAAAGTTTTATCCCGAGAATCTTAATGCAACTATACTTGACAATCATGACTGCGGATCTGGTACAAATCGTATAGCTGATTATTTCGGCAACTTTGACTTTGCTACAACTATATCAACCGCCTGTTCTTCTGCTTTGAATGCTATAATAGTAGGTGCTGAAATGATTGAGGCTGGTCTGAAAGATATTATAGTTGTAGGAGGGACTGAGAGTTTGAGCCGTTTTCATCTTAATGGTTTCAAATCGTTGATGATTTTGGATCAGAATATCTGCCGTCCTTTCGATGCAGATAGGGCAGGACTAAACCTTGGTGAAGGTGCAGGTTATATAGTTATTGAATCCGAAGATAGCGCGAAGAGACGCAAAACTGATGTGTTGGCAGAACTTAAAGGAACAGGCAATGCATGTGATGCCTTTCACCAGACTGCATCATCCGAAAACGGAGAAGGTGCTTTCCTTGCTATGTCAAAGGCTATTGTCGAGGCTGGCATTAAGGCAGCCGAAATACAATATGTCAACGCTCATGGCACAGGTACTCCAAATAATGATGCATGTGAGAGCAGTGCGCTTATGCGAGTGTTTGGAAATAAAATGCCAACAGTATCATCCACGAAGATGTATACTGGTCATACAACGAGTGCTTCTGGAAGTATAGAGGCTGTGTATTCCATTCTTTCTTTACTGCATCAGTTTGTTCCTATAAACATAGGATGGACAAAAGCTGACGACAGTTGCGTGACACCATATATGAATGGTGATTGTGGAAAGATAGACAATGTGATGTGTAATTCTTTTGGATTCGGAGGAAACGATTCATCTATAATACTTTCACGATATGGAGAATAATGTGTATGTAATAGCAGAAGTGGATAATGTTTCTGAAACAGAATATCTGGAATATCTTAATCCTATAAAGACGCGTAGATACGGCAGATTTCTTAAACGTGGACTGGTTACGGCAATGAAAGCCATAAAGATAAGTGGGATTGGGAAGCCTGATGCTATAATAAACGGTACTACTTTGGGATGTATTGAAAATTCAGAGAAACTGCTTACTGCATTATCTGTTGAAGGAGAATCAGCAAGTATGCCTACAAACTTCATGCAGTCTACTCATAACACGATAGCATCGCTGATTGGATTGTATACTCATAATCATGGATATAACTGTACGTATTCGCATAAAAACATTTCCTTTGAGAGTGGAATGCTTGATGCCTACATGCAGATAAAACTTGGAAAGATAAAGACTGCTTTGGTCTGTGCCAACGACGAGATAACTCCAGACCTTCATTCTAAGGCTGATAAGGCAGGATCGAAGTCAGATGTTAAGGACAGGTCTATTGCCATGGTGCTTTCTTCAGATAAAACAGGCAAAGCCTGTAAGATGATAAAGGATATAATGATTAGTCACGACAGTGTAAATGGTGATACTGCAGAAATAATATACTCAAAGATATGAGACTTATAATATTATCTATATTGCAAAGCGTGTTGTTGTGTGGAGGACAGGTGTTTCTTAAGTTTGCCCTTCGTAAGATGGGCGACTTCCAGATGTCACTGTCTTTCATATTCGGTCAACTCGCCAATATGTATTGGTTGGGTTGTGGTGTGTGCTATGGTATAGCAACATTGCTGTGGATGTATATCATAAAGAACTTTCCTTTTTCAATGGCATATCCTATGATATCGCTAAGTTACATACTCGGAATGTTCGCTGCAGTGATTTTCTTCCACGAGTCTGTCCCTTTTACACGTTGGGCAGGAGTATTACTTATTATGGCAGGCTGTGTGCTTGTGGCAAAATAAAGAGAATAAAAAATCAAGAATATGAAAAAGTTACTGTTTTTTATAGTGTTGCTGTATTCAGCATTAAGCGTTTCAGCACAAAGAATGCAGAAGGTGAGCGGTGCCCAACAGGCAAAAATGATAAGTGTTATAAATACCACAGCTGCCAGCATAAAGACAATACAAAGTAGTTTTTCGCAGGTTAAGTCTGTATCTTTTCTCAACGAGAATGTTAAGTCGTATGGTAGGATGTATTATAGCAATCAAGGTAAGTTACGTTGGGAGTATACTTCACCTTACAGATATACGTTTGCTATCAATGGTGGAAAGGTTTACATCAAGTCGGGAGCCAAAAGTCAAGTTATTGATATAAGGACTAGCCGACTATTCAATAGCATAGCGCAGATAATGATTAACAGTATTACAGGGAAGAGCCTTAAAGCAAATGGCGACTTTAATACGCAGATGTATGTTGATGGTAATGAATGGATAGCCGTACTCACTCCTAAAAAAGCACAGATGAAAAAGATGTTTCGCACTGTGCAACTTCATTTCAATAGTCGTCACAGTATGGTGTCACAGGTTGTGATGACCGAGACTTCTGGTGATTCAACAGTAATAACCCTTTCAGGCGTAAAAACAAATGAAAACATCCCCGACCAAATATTTTTTGTTAAGTAGTCTGCTGCTGTTTTGTGTTACATTGCATGCTCAGAAGCATTATATTGTTGGATGCGCAGACAGTACAGCTAGACAGGAGTATAAGATGAACATTGGTGTTAAAGATGCTGATGTTAGTGGAATACTCGTGATGAAATCCGATTCTGATGGAGGAATCAAATGTGCATTGATGAACGAGTTTGGTATCAGTGCATTGAATTTCAGTGTTAGTTCAGACAGACGTAAAGTTGAATTGGTAAGTGTTATCTCCTTCTTGGACAAATGGTATATACGGAAAGTCTTGAAGTCTGACCTTGAATACCTTTTCTCAGCTACAGAAGATGATTTGGAAAAGGAAAACCATAGTAAGGTGATAAGGCGTGATGATACAAGCGTGATACTTGAAAATAAGAAATACAACATAACATACACTTTGGAAGAGTTAAAAGACAAGGATTATGAAGTTGCTCAATGATATGTATACCATAAAGGCATGGAGCGATGACGGTAGGAAGGCTTGCATAGAGTTTAATGCCGATCATATAATATATCATGCCCATTTCCCAGGAAATCCAATAACTCCTGGGGTCTGTATAATAAAGATTATCAGCGAGATATCCGAACATATTATGAATAAGTCTCTAAGTCTTTACATGGTAAAGAACTTGAAGTTTGTCAGTCCTATATCTCCCATAGAAAGTCCTTGTGTCAGTGTCTGCATAGACAGAATGGAAAAAGACGGCGAAATGCTGAAGATAAAAGGAATGATAACAGATGAAAACAAAATATACACAAAGTTCTCAATAATATATAATTGCCTGTGATGTACGATACAGCTGAGTTTATGAACAGTGAGAAGATATGCGTTATAGTTCCTACATACAATAATTCAGGAACTATAGCCGATGTGTTGTCGCGCATATACAGAATAACTCAGAATATCATTGTTGTCAATGATGGTAGTGATGATGACACGCATCGCATATTGCAGGATATCGATTTTCCATTAACGGTAGTTGAATATAAACATAATCGTGGAAAGGGATATGCTCTTAAATGCGGATTCAGAAAAGCATTGAGTATGGGCTTCAATAATGCCGTTACAATAGATTCCGATGGACAGCATTTCCCCGAAGATATGCCTATTCTTATAAATGCTTATCGTGAACATCCTGGAGCTTTGATAATAGGTGTGAGAAATCTATGTGAAGATAATATGCCTAGTGGCAATACGTTTGCAAATAAGTTTTCTAATTTCTGGTTTACTGTACAGACTTTGGTGAAATTGGACGATACACAAAGCGGTTACCGTCTTTATCCAATTAGTCGCATTAATGCCTCGTGGATATTCACGTCACGATATGAAGCTGAATTGGAGTTGTTAGTATTTTCAGCTTGGCATGACATAGATATACGTCAGGTTGATGTACGTGTTTATTACCCTTCACCTGAAGAACGTGTGACGCATTTCCGTCCTGGATATGATTTCTTCAGGATAAGCATCCTAAACACCTTGCTGTGTATGGGAGCGCTGTTTTATTATTTACCTAAACTTATATATAAGTCGTTAAAATGTTGAAGATATACGATATATTGTCAAAGAATAAAGTTATAGCATCACTTATACTGTTTATATTCTGCGTAGTTGCAATTATTCTTGCAACGGGCATCCATTATGAAGAGGACATCGCGAAGTTTCTTCCGCATAATGCGCAGAACGAGAAGTATCAGGATGTTTATCAGCGTATTGCTTTGCAAAACAGAATTGCCGTGATGTTCACAGCAAAGAATTCTTCACGCACTGTTGATGCCGATAGTCTTGAAAATGCTATGGAAATGGTTGGTAGAGAAATTTCCGGCAGTAAGTTGATTGATGATTTACAGGTGAGCATTAACGAGACAAAGGTGTTTGATATAATTCAGTTTGTTGGACAGAATTATCCCTATTTCCTTACAGAATCAGACTATTGTCGTATCGACTCGCTTCTTAGCGATGACAATTACGTGAAAACCCAACTTGAGGAAAATAAGAAACTCCTTATGCTGCCTGCTGCCGGAATGGCTATGCAGAATATGAAATACGATCCTGTTCATCTGTTTTCTCCTGTTATGAAGAGAATGCAGAACTTCCAACTTAACAGCAAATTTCAGATAATAGACGGTTATCTGTTCTCTGAAGATGGAAGAATGTCTATTATAACGATGAACAGTAAATATGGCTCCAGCGAAACCCATGAGAACGGTGAGATAGCAGATATGCTTGACAGTGCCATTGCTAAGACTCAGAAACAATATCCTAATATTCATATCAGTGCTATTGGTGCGCCCTTGATAGCCGTCAGCAATGCCAATCAGATTAAGTCTGATTCATTAATTGCCGTGTCTATTGCTTCCGTTTTGATACTGCTGATATTGTGGTGGCATTATCGTAAAATCAGTGACATTCTTTGGATAGGTATATCATTAGCCTTCGGTTGGTTGTTTGCTATAGCTGGAATGGCCGTCTTCAATGATGAAGTGTCGATAATAGTACTTGGTATCGGTTCTGTGATAATTGGTATTGCCGTTAATTATCCGTTACATTTCCTTGATCATATACGTGAAGTCCATGACCGAAGGGCTGCGTTGAAGGAGATGATACCGCCTTTGTTGATAGGTAACATCACTACTGTTGCAGCTTTCCTGTGTCTTGTATGGCTTGATGCTCAGGCAATGAGAGACCTTGGTATATTCGGTTCACTCATGCTTGTTGGTACAATATTATTTGTGCTTGTATTTCTTCCGTTATATGCCCGACAGTGCAAGCAAAATACTAACAATGATACGGGTAGTTTTGTAGGGAGACTGATAGAATGGGTTGAAAACTTTATAAGTACAGGTGCTACACGCAGATATGTACTTCCGTCTGTTGTCATTATAACTTTGATACTTGGATATTTTTCCCTTCGCACGTCTTTTGACAGCGACCTAACTCATATCAATTATATGACTGCTGACCAGAAGCGAGATATGAAGATGCTTTCTGGCATGCAGTCAGAGGCTCCATTGTATGCAGTTGCCGAAGGTAGAACTCTTGATGAGGCTCTTAATGCTAATGAACATATTGATAAGGTAGTTCAGGGTTCAGGTTGCAAGATCAGCGGAATTGGTAATTTTGCTCCAACAGAGATGATGCAACGTGAGGCTTTGGCAAGATGGAATAACTACTGGCAACATGGAAAGGGAAAGTCTCTTGTTGCCAAGATAAAGAAAGAGGCTGCTTTGCAGGGATATTCATCTGATGCGTTCAAGCCTTTCTATGATATGATAAACGATGAGCACAATGTTAAGGGTATTACATATTTCAACCCTATAATAAAGTTGCTCGATGATACTTTTATATTACAAGATAAAGGCAATTGCAAGATAGTTAACTACCTAACTTCTGTAAAAGATTCATCTAAAATAAAACAAAAGATAAATTCAGCAAATTGCTATGTTTTTTCTTCAAAGGACATAGGTAATCAATTGGTAATACTTTTAAACCAATCATTCAACTATATAGGATTAGTCTGCGGTTTTGTGGTATTCTTCTTCCTATGGCTTTCTTTTGGAAAGATAGAACTCTCGTTGATGTCGTTTCTCCCGCTAGCAGTCAGTTGGGTATGGATATTGGGAATTATGAATATTTTCGGTGTTCAGTTTAACATCGTCAACATCATTCTTGCAACGTTCATATTCGGTCAGGGTGACGATTATACGATATTCATCACAGAGGGACTGATGTATGAATATGCTACAGGTAAGAAACGACTTGCTTCCTACAAGCGTAGTGTAGCGATTTCTGCTATTATCATGTTTATTGGTATTGGCAGTCTTGTCATAGCTCATCATCCAGCTTTGCGCTCTTTGGCTACCGTTACCATAATTGGCATGTTCACGGTTGTTATAATGGCATATTATCTTCCTCCTCTGGTGTTCCGTTTGCTTACAGTCAAGAATTCTAAGATACGTAAAGTTCCGCTTACTTTAAGGCGTTTTGCCTATTCTTTGGGCTCAATGCTTTTCTTCCTTGTAATTATGTATTTCTTTCTGCTTCCGTTTACGTGGTTTTATTTCCATATAGGTAAGAATACAGAGAAGAAAAAACTGCGCTATCATAAGCTGTTGTTTAAGATGGCTAAGTTTATTATAAATCAGATTCCTGGAGTGAAGTTCAGACTAGATAACCTTGTTGGGGAGAAGTTTGATAAACCGGCTGTGATAATAAGTAACCATTTAAGTCATCTCGACACACTATGCCTTATGACGTTATGTCCTAAAGTGATATTCCTTACCAATAACTGGGCATGGAATAATCATTTCTACGGTTCTGTGATACATCATGCTGAGTTCTTGCCTGCATCTGATGGACTAGATGCACATATAGATGAATTGAGGTCTCTTTACGATCGTGGATATTCTATATGTATATTCCCTGAAGGTACAAGGTCTCTAGACCATAAGGTGCATCGTTTCCATAAGGGAGCGTTCTATCTAGCTGAACTTCTTCATGCTGATATAGTTCCTGTCGTTATGCACGGGCAAGACCATGTACTTCCCAAGACAGATTTCATGCTGAGGGAAGGAACAATGAGTGTCAGAATATTGCAACGAATATCTTATGATGATACTTCTATGGGAAGTGGATATCGTGAATTGACTCATAATATTCATAAACTCTATGTTTATGAATATACAAAAATGTGCGCCGAAAAAGAGGACGCTGCATATTATGCCAATTTTGTTAAATCTCAGTATAGATACAAGGGTGTTGAAATAGAGCGCAGATGTAAAAGAAACATCAAGTCAAACGACAATTATTCATCTGTCGTTGATGCAGATAATGAGAAAAGTGTTACTGAACGAACATTTCATAATGCCGGATTATGCGAACTTCCTTATCTCTATGCGCTTGTACATCCACAGACCTCTGTAAATGCTTATGTTGATAGTGAGGATGACTATGCTGTGATAAGAAATATGGCATACTTACCACATAACCTGAATATATATTATAAGGACAGATGACAAAAAGATGTGTTATTATAGGAAGCGGATTAGGCGGTCTGTCCAGTGGCGTAATACTCGCCAAAAATGGATATGATGTGACTGTTCTGGAAAAGCATTTTCAGATAGGTGGCTGCTTGCAATGTTTCTGTCGTGATGGTGTTAAGTTTGAAACAGGAATGCATTTCATAGGAAGTGCAGACAAAGGCCAGACTATGGATATGATGTTTAAGTATCTTGAAGTTGACAGTGATGTGGCGTTGAGCAGACTTGATGAAACAGGATATGATATCGTCTCTTTGGCAGGAAAGAAATACCGCTTTGCCAATGAACGCAACAACTTCATAAGTCAGATGCTAGCGTATTTTCCTGATTCTGAAAATGATCTTAATGAATATTGTAATATCATAGATAAGGTTTCGACTGCGTCTTCATTGCATAGTCTTCAACACACTAAGACTGATGATGCGATAAATAATGAGTATCTTCTTCGTAGTATAGACGATGTACTTAACGAGGTTATTCATAATGACGAACTGCGTAATGTACTTGTTGGGAATTTACCTCTTTATGCAGCAGAGAAAGGTAGAACTTCTTTCTCAACTCATGCATTTGTTGCCGATTTCTACAATAAGAGTGCTTATAGAATAGTTGGAGGAAGCGACCTTATTGCTAAGTCGCTTGCTCATACAATAGAAAGATATGGCGGAAAGGTTCTCACTCGTAAGAATGTCGTAAAAATAGAGTGTGATGACACTCATGCCGTTGCTGTTGTTACTGATGACTCAACGCGATATGATGCCGATGTGTTTATTTCTGATCTTCATCCTGCTCGTACAATAGAACTTACTGATTCTCCATTGCTAAGAAATGCGTATAGAAAAAGAGTAAAGGCTTTACCTAATACAGTTGGCTGCTTTACTGTTTATATTAAGTTCAAGGACAAGACCCAACATTATATGAATAGTAATTTCTATGGTTATGCTGGGGATTCTCCTTGGAACTGTGAAAAATATACTGATGCCGATTGGCCAAAGGGATATCTCTATATGCACTTTTGTGATAATGCCAGTCATGAATATGCTAATAGTGGTCTTATAATATCATATATGCAGTATGATGATGTCGTTAAGTGGGAGGGAACTTCTGTTGGGCATCGTGGTGCTGATTACGAGCAGTTCAAAAAGTTGAAAGCTGAAAAACTTTTAGAGAGTGTTGAAAGAGATTTCCCATGTTTGCGTGATAACATTGAATCATACTACACTAGTACTCCGCTTACATATAGAGATTATACTGGCACTGAGAATGGAGGAATGTATGGCATAGCCAGAGACGTTACTCTCGGTCCAGCTTCAAGAGTTCATCATCGCACAAAGATACCCAATCTGTTGCTTACAGGACAAAATGTAAATAGTCATGGTATATTGGGAGTTCTTGTCGGCACAATTGTTACTTGTGGTGAGTTGATTAGTTCAGAAGAGATAATAAGGCAAATGACGGAATCTATAAAATAAAATGAAAAACGATAATATCAAAAATACAGTAACCGTTATCGGTGGTGGACTAGGCGGTTTGTTTGTTGCAGCTTTTCTTAGTAAGGAAGGCTACCGTGTTACGGTGTTGGAGAAAAATAAGATTATAGGTGGTGGATTGCAAACCTTTTATCGCCATGGAATAAGCTTTGAGACTGGTATGCATCTGCTTGGCGGAATGCGTGAAGGTGGAGCCTTGAATAAGATTTGTCGCTATCTTGGTATTTACGACAAAATTGACATTTGTGATACTGATCATGACTGTATGGACCAGATAACTTATTTCTCTGACGGCAAGACTTATCGTGTGCCTGAAGGACGTGAGGCTTTTGCTGAATATTTCGCTACTGAGTTTCCTTCAGAGCGAGACAATATATATGCTTATGTTGATGCCATTTATAAAATGGTTGATGAGATAGATTTCTTTTATCTTCGTCCAGATAACGAACATGTTTATACCCATTCCGAAGAGTTTATGTTGCCGGCAGATAATTTTGTTGCTCGTTATATCAAAGATCCTAAACTTAGAGACTTGTTGTGCTATATGAATCCAATGTTTGGTGGTGTCAAGGGTAAGACCCCAACTTATATTCATGCGCTTATCAACGTACTATATATAGATGGACCTAGTAGATTCGCTGTTAATAGTCAGCAAATGGCCGATGCTCTTGCTGAAATCATCTGTGAGAATGGTGGCGCTGTTATAGGAGGTGACAAAGTCGTTGGTATTGATATTGCTGACAAGATGATAACAGCCCTGCATACTCAACATGGCAATATGTATTCCTCTGATTATTATATCTCTGCCATACATCCGCTTGAGATGTTGAAGATGACAGACAGTAAGGCATTTTCTAAAGCTTTCAGAGACAGAATTGCCGAAGCTCCAAATAGTTATTCTTCTTTCTGTGCCTATTTCATCTTCAAGCCAGATAGTTTTCCTTTTATAAACCATACGTGCTATTGTCAGAATGATTATGGTAAAGTGTGGAACTATTCTGAATATGATGCTGAAGACTGGCCTCGTGGATTCATGTATATGACACCATTTGAAAAAGAGCAGGGCAAGTATGCTGTTAAAATGGTTGTCAATGCCATTATGCCGTATAGTGTGGTGGAACAATGGAGTGATACTTCTACGGGTAACAGAGGTAGAGAATATGAGGAATGGAAACAACAGCATATTAATAAAATACTTGATAGAATGGAAATTCTCTATCCTGGATTTGTCGATAAGGTGGAATATATGTTCGGCTCGTCTCCGCTCACGATAAGGGATTACTATGATGAACCTGAAGGTGCCTTGTATGGAATGTCCAAGGACTGCAATAACATTGCTCAGTCTCAGGTGTCAGTATATACAAAGGTCAGAAATCTTTTTCTGACAGGTCAGAATATAAATCTTCATGGATTCTGTGGTGTACCGCTTACTGCAGTTTATACTGCTGAGGCTATCGTTGGGCATAATGTTATTTTGAATAAAATCAACGAATATAATGCACGTGTTTAAAATTATATTCTTACTTTTGCTTATTGCATGTCCTTTGAAGGCGCAGCATAGGGTGGATGGTTTCAGTAGTCTCGTTGAATATCTCTCTGTTTGCAAGACTTCAACTGCCGTTGTAGTGTGTCCCGGTGGAAGCTATTGTTGGCTTAGCAAGAAGTATGAGGGAAGTGAAGTTGCCAAATGGCTTAATGCCAATGGTATTGCTGCCTACGTACTTTATTATCCAACAGCTGGTTGGGCGGGCTTTGCATGGCACAGTAGGTTGATTTTTCGTGGACATCAGTACCCGGATCAGATTGAAGCTATTGAAAAGGCTATGAAAATAGTGAGAAGTAAGGGATATGATAAGGTTGGAATGATGGGCTTCTCGGCAGGAGGACATCTTGTGATATGTGCTGCCGAATATTTGCAACAGTGTTATAAGCCTGATTTTGTAGCATCTTTATATCCTGTAGTAACTTTTTCACGTGACAATATTGTTCATCGCAGAAGTCGAAGAGGATTGCTTGGTGAGCGTAGATGGCGCAATAAGTCAATATGCGACTCGTTATCTGTGGAGAAACATGCTAACTTGATACAGTGTCCTTTGTTTATCGCCAATTGCAAGGATGATCCGATCGTGGATTATCGCAACTCTGAACTTATGGACAGTGCTCTTAATGCCAATCATAAACCGCATCTTTATATACAGTATAAAACTGGTGGTCATGGATTTGGAACTACCGCCTCGAAGACTAGTGCTGAGGCCATTAAGTGGAAAGAACGTTTCCTTGATTGGATTAAGGAAATCGACAAAATAATAAAGTAGAAAATGAAAGATATTGAATTTGAGTCAATAGATACTATAAAAGCTTTTCAAGATGAAAAACTGCGTAAGGCTGTTCTTTATTTAAAGGAACACTCACCATATTATCAGCGATTGTTTGAAAAGTGCCATATAAATATCAATAATATACGGCAAATTGAAGACTTGGTAAACATTCCGTTTACGGATAAGAAAGATCTGCAATTGTTTAATGAGGACTTTCTTTGTGTGCCCAAAGAAAAGGTTATTGACTATATCACTACGAGTGGAACATTAGGTGAACCTGTTACTTTTGGTTGTACTGAGATTGATTTGCAGCGTTTGGCCTATAATGAGAAGAAAAGCTTTTCATGTGCTGGTCTGCATCCTGGAAACATCTTGCAGTTGATGACCACAATAGATAAGCGTTTCATGGCAGGATTGGCTTATTTCCTTGGAATAAGAGAACTTGGAGCTTCTATAATCAGGGTTGGTAATGGTATTCCTGAATTGCAATGGGACACCATAATGAGAATAAAGCCAGACAGCATAATGTGTGTGCCTTCATTTATTCCACACCTTATCCAGTATGCAGAGGAACATGATATAGATTATAAGAATTCAAGCATCAAGAAGATTATCGGTATTGGTGAGGGCTTGCGTAATCAGAATTTCTCACTCAATCTTCTTGGTCAGCAGATAAAGAGTAAATGGGATGTGCAGCTCTTTGCCACATATTCAAGCACAGAGATGGGCTCTACGTTCAGTGAGTGTGAGTATGGTTGTGGTGGACATGTGCATCCTGAACTTATCATCGTGGAGATTATCGGTGAGGACAACATGCCTGTTGCCGATGGTGATATTGGAGAGGTTGTCATAACAACTCTTGGAGTTGAGGGTATGCCGCTTCTTAGATTCCGCACTGGTGATATGTGTGCTAAGATAGTAGAGCCTTGCAGATGTGGCAGAAACAGTTACCGACTAACTCCTTTGGTTGGAAGAAAAAATAATATGATTAAACTGAAGGGTACAACTCTCTATCCGCCTGCTATAAATGATATTCTTGATAATACAGACTATGTGCAGAATTATGTCATGTATGTGCAGGATTCAGAAGCAGGAACTGATGATGTCGTGGTAAAGGTTGGACTTAAAGCTGATGCTTTGGCAAGACGTAAGGCGTTTGTTGAGAATTCAGGAGCAATAGTAGAAGACCTTAAAAATAGATTTCGTGCTCATCTGCGTGTATCTCCTAAGGTTGAAATACATTCTGTTGCTGAAATTCAGGCGATAAACTTTCCACCAAAGACACGAAAACCAGTGAAGTTTATCGACTTGAGAAAGAAATAGAAATACATCAAATATATTATATCTAATGATTACATCCGAATTTGACGATATCCGTCCATATTATGATAAGGAGATATCTTCTGCCATGAGTCGCATTGCCACAAGTGATGTGTTCCCTGTATTGGCTTCATGGATATTTCCTGGCAGGGATTTGGAAGATGTGCGTAGAATGGTGCTTTCATTCAAAACAATTAGGGAGTTTCAGTTTGGTGTCATGATACCTGTTAACAGGCAGATTATTGAGCGTTCAATTACCGAACTTACATTCCGTGGATTTGACAAGCTGAATCCTGACACGCAGTATCTTTTTGTGAGTAATCATAGGGATATAATGCTTGATGCCTCTTTGTTGCAGTATCTGTTTGCGCAGAGAGGACGTGACACCACAGAAATTACGTTTGGTGCAAACCTCATGACAAAGGGATTCATCACTGATATTGGTAAAAGTAATAAAATGTTTAGGGTTGAACGTGGCGGTAAACTTAAGGATTTTTATATGTCGTCACGACATCTTAGCGATTATATACGTTATACGGTAACGGATAAAAAACAAAGCGTTTGGATTGCGCAGCGTAATGGAAGAACAAAGGACGGCGATGACCACACCGATCAGGGTATTATAAAGATGTTTTGTATGAGCCGTCCTGAAGATAAGATAAAGGCTTTGGGTGAGCTCCACATTATTCCTGTCAGCATTAGCTATGAATGGGAGAGTTGTGATGTTATGAAGGCTATTGAATTGTATGAGAGTCGATTTGAGAAATATATCAAGAAACCTGGTGAGGACTTAACGAGTGTGATTACTGGTATCATTCAGAATAAGGGTAGTGTGAACTTCACTCTTGGCGACGAAGTTACTGAAGATGATTTGAAGCAGTATGACAGTTGCACAAACAATGAGTATCATCGTTTGGTAGCCAATCTACTGGATGAAAGAATCAATAGTGCATATAAACTTTATCCAAATAATTATCTGGCTCATGATATCCGTCATGGTCAGACTCGTTTCACAACATATTACACCCCTTCCGATAAGATGAAGTTCATGAAATATATGGAGTGGCTAAATGATTATGATGTTGACGATCCTGATATTTTAAAGGATTTGTTTCTTGGAATATATGCTAATCCTGTAAGTAATAAAATCAAGATGGGGAAAATATAGCATTATGTATCTTGCTAATATTTATTCTTGTTGCCGCAGACTTTACCACTAGAAGTATATGTCTGCATCAGAATCTTTGTTCTTATTCTTTGTCTTTGGCAATTCTTTTAGTTTGCCGTTTTTATCAAATAAGCCATAGGTCGTTCTGATTACACGGAATTCTGTGCGACGATTTAACTGATTGCAAATCTCCTGCTTGTCCTTGCTTAACGTCTTTATGTATTCAGCGGTAAGTCGGTCACCTTCTTTCAACCAATTATATTTCTCAGTGGTTTTCTTCTTTATTGTCTTTGGGTTCTCTTTTCCGTAGCCTACTGGAGTGAGACGGTCTGTGGCAATACCTTTACTGATTAGATATCTAACAACGGTTTCTGCACGTTTCTGTGATAAAGTCTTGTTGTATTCATCGCTTCCACGATAATCGCAGTTAGCCGATAATTCTATTGTTACATGTGGATTCTCATTTAATAAAGCAACTAGTTTGTTAAGTGCTGTAGCTGATTCAGGACGGAGAGAAGCTTTGTCAAGATCATAGAAGATGTTGTCTATAAGTACGGGGGCTGCTATTGATGCCAACGGGAACTGCAACGTATATTCTTTTGACTCCTTTACATTACCAACATTTATTTCCTCTTTGTGATTAAGAAATCCATCACATGTTGCAAGTATAACATAATCCACTCCTGGTGATACGGTCTGTGTGAAAGAACCGTCTCCCTTAACGCCTAGTTTCAGATTCGTTCCGTCGTTGCCAATCATATATATCTGAGATTTTGGCAGCTCGTATCCGTCAGTTTCGTAAACCCATCCCTTGACAGTCTGTATAATCTCAGGGTTTTCAAAACTGTAAATATGATCGTATCCTCTTCCGTCATTGCGGTTGGAAGAGAAGAAACCACGATTATGCGGACCTTCAAAAGTAATACCGAAATCATCGTCTGCACTGTTTAGTGGATATCCTGGATGTTCGATTTTGACCTTACCAGTATTCTTGTCGGTCTTTGCTATAAATATGTCAAGTCCTCCCATTCCGGGATGTCCGTCGCTGGAGAAATATAAGTCTCCGTTAGGACGGAATGAAGGAAACTCCTCGTTGCCAGGTGTATTGATAGTTGAATCCAAGTTCTCAAACCCACCAAGTCCGGCAGATGTTATCCTCATTCTCCATATATCAAGTCCGCCTTTACCTCCAGGCATATCTGAAGTGAAATATAGCCAGTTTCCGTCTGGTGATATTGCGGGATGTGCAAAACTTGAAAGTGTATCTCTACTTATGGGTAGTTCTGTGGCTTTGCTCCATGATGCGTCGCTTCTTTGCGATGTTAGTATCTTTGCGTATCTTGGATATGAAGGGTCTGTGGTGCATTGCGTGAGATACATCGTCTTGCCGTCTGGAGAAAAGTCACATGCGCCCTCATCATATTCCGTGTTAAGCCCTCCTGCAATTGATTCCGGTTTATTCCATTTGCCCTTGTCATCTTTTTCAGACAAGAAGATATCGCCGTTCTTAGCTCCAGTTATTCCACTTAGTTCATTCCCAAGTGCCGTGTTTCGTGTAGATGTGAAATAGATTTGTGAATATCCGTCGCCTTGAAGCATTGGGCAGTATTCGCCTTTACTAGAATTAAACAGGTTCATTTTTTTTACTGTGTATCTGCTGCCTTGTTTTTTCCACAATGCAGCTTTCTGTGCAGAAATGAGGCCGTTTTTCACTAGTATATCATTTGGTAGTGAGTCTTTCAGTGATAGAAATATCTTTTCGGCATTCTTGTATTGTGCGTCTTTTAGCATCATGCGTGCCAACGTCAGTTTATCGGCATTACTTGCGTGATTATATCTTTCTGCATTCAGAAAAGCAGCTATAGCGCGCTTTGATAGGTTAATCTTTGCATAGCATCGTGCCATTTTAACAGCATACAGTCCCCTTTCATCATGGTTCTTAGCAGGAGTCTGCTGATATGCTTTCTTGAACATCGCTGCGGCATCATAATATTCGCCGATAGCCAGATGCTCCTCTGCCTTTTTCAGACTTCGTTCAGCACCGCATGAAGCGAATAGGCATAATGCTATAAATATATATATAAAGTATAATCTGCGCATGTAATAATAACGCAATTACTCTGTTTATATTATTATTCAAATGGTAAAACGAATTTACAGCCTTCTTTCCAGTTACTGCATCCATAAGCGTTCTTACCTTTTATTATGTGTCCCTTTCCGCATACAGGACATATCTTTCCTATTAGTTCATCGCTTGGGATAAGTGCTGTGTTGCTTTTCTTTTCTTTATTGTCTTGCGTTGTATTGTCGTTATTTGCCTTCTTCTTAGGAGTTGTCTTTTTCTTCTTGACCGTCTTCTTCATGTCATCGTCAGACATAATGGTGACACGTCTGTTGCTGTTGTCGCATAATACATCGTTTACAATATCTGAAATCTGTTTTTTCAGTTCCTCGACAAATATAGCGGCATCATATTTCTTATGTTCTATATCTCTCAGTTTCTTTTCCCATATACCTGTAAGTTCGCTACTTGTTAGTAGCTTTTCATGAATCATGTCTATCAGTTCCACACCTGTGGGAGTAGCCAAAAGGTTCTTTCGCTCACGACGTATATATTTTCTCTTGAACAGTGTCTCTATAATTCCTGCACGACTAGAAGGTCTGCCGATTCCGTTTTCCTTTAATGCGGCACGCAGTTCCTCGTCGTCAACGAATTTTCCAGCAGTCTCCATGGCCCTTAGCAATGTAGCCTCTGTATAGTATTTTGGTGGTGTGGTCTGCTTTTCTGTAAGGGTAGGAGTGTGAGGTCCATTTTCACCTTTAGTGAATGTTGGTAGAGTACGCTCTTCGTCACTCTTCTTATCGTCATCGTCATTTGTATTCGTGTCCTTGCTATAAACAACTCTCCAACCAGGTTCAAGGATTTCCTTTCCTATAACCTTAAATTCAATCTTGTCAACTTCTCCAAGCACTGTTGTAGTCGAAAACTTGCAATCTGGATAGAATACGCTTATAAAACGTGTGGCTATGAGGTCGAAAATATTCTGTTCCATATTGGTCAAGCCGCTGACAGGTACGCCTGTAGGAATGATGGCATGGTGATCGGTAACCTTACTGGTATCAAACACCTTTTTGCTCTTTGGCAGTTTGGCACTTATAGCAGCAAGATTCTTTACTAATTCCTTATACTTTGGTTGACTGTCAATCTTGCATTGGCTCACTCCATTGAGTATCTGTGGACATTTAGGATAAATGTCATCACTCAAGTATTGGGTATCAACACGTGGGTATGTAGTGTATTTCTTTTCGTAAAGACTCTGGATTATGTTAAGAGTGGTTTCGGCAGAATAACCGAACTTCTTATTACCGTCTACCTGCAATGAAGTAAGGTCGTATAAATGTGGAGGTGCGTCTGTGCCTTTCTTCTTTTGCACATTTGTTATGTAGAAAGGTTTACCCTCTATTGTAGTAAAGGCCTTTTCTCCTTCTTCCTTACTTGTGAACTTACCTGATGTAGCCGTGAATTGTGTTTCACGGTAAATCGTAGCTAGTACCCAATATGTTTCTGGTTTGAAGTTTTCTATTTCCTTTTGCCTGTTCACGATAAGTGCAAGTGTAGGAGTCTGTACTCTTCCTATACTAAGCACCTGTCTGTTCTGTCCGTATTTAAGAGTGTATAGACGTGTAGCGTTCATGCCTAGCAACCAATCACCGATAGCGCGGCTTAGTCCGGCAAGATATAGTGGTTGATAATTGTCCTGTTCTTTAAGTTCCTGAAAGCCCTGTTTGATAGCTTCATCCGTCATAGATGATATCCACAGTCTCTTTACCGGACATTTCACATGAGCCTTCTGCATAACCCATCTTTGGATAAGTTCACCTTCCTGTCCAGCATCACCACAGTTTATAATCTCGTCGGCTTGTGAATAAAGTTTTTCGATTGTAGCAAACTGTTTCTTTATTCCATCATCGGGAATAACTTTTATTCCGAAGCGTAACGGAATCATAGGCAGAGCAGCCAAACTCCAGTGTTTCCAATTCTCACTGTAGTCGTTTGGCTCCTTCAACTCACATAAATGACCGAAAGTCCATGTGACCTGATATCCGTTTCCTTCCATGTACCCATCTCTGGAACTATTGGCTCCAAGGATGCGTGCAATGTCTTTAGCTACGCTAGGTTTCTCAGCTATGCAAACAATCATATTTCTTTATTTTAGTCTACAAAGGTAGTGCAAGCCGAACACAATACAAAATAAAAAATAGTTTTTTTATTTTTATTACTTATAATGAATTTCATCCTCACCTCAATATAACTCAAATAAATTTGGTTATATTTCGGTTCGTCGAAATTTGTTGAGGCGTAGCCTACCTTCAACGCAGTTAAAGTTGCAAGCCGAACACAATACAAAATAAAAAATAGTTTTATTATTTTACTATCCAATGTCCATTCTTGTCAGAGCCTTTACGTTCAATAAAGTCCAGTTCTTTTAGTTGTGATAAAACTCTCCATATTGAAGCTATGCTGACATGAAGGTGTTCCGATAGTTGTGATCCTGTGAGATTTGGATTTTGTTTTAGCAATGTTAATAGATCTTGCTGGAGCAAAGTTAGTTTTACACTATCATTTACACTATCATTTACACTATCATTTGTCCTTTGTAGATAATTGTTATTGAGCAATTCTGTGTAAAATGAAGTTGCTTGCGAGCGGAAACGTGGCTCCTTGGCTTCACTAAATCCAGGTAATTTAGCTGTTTCTTTACAGATTTTTCGTAAGCCACTACCTCGTTTCTCCATGTAATTCAATTGAGCAAAAATATCAGCCAAGATTGGATTGCGCCGTTTGGAAGACACTTCATCCAAATCTCTATCTTGAATGAAAGAACCGTCAAACATACCTCCAGGAGAATAAATTACCAATCTATCATCATATATGTCTATGTGTACTTCGCTACCTAATTCAGTATAGTCACGGTGAATAAAAGCGTTGACCAATGCTTCGAAAATTGCACGCTTGGAATAATCTGGAGTGTTCAGACGGCGATTGGGCAATTTTATCCATCCTTTGAGATTATGCAAATCTATAAATTGTTCACCTGCATTCAATAGTTTGAGCAGATTCCCTTGGTATTCTCTAGAATCTTTTGCATCATCTTTGTGAAGACCAGTCCATCGCGTACAATAAAGGCTGGAATGACGATATGGACATTGCTAATATTTTTTTCCATTTCCAATGGAAATAGTCTTTAACTCAAAATCAGGAATAGGATCTATGATATTTTTTATCTTATCACTAATGAATTCTGTATCATTCTTTATATCATTAAGACCAACGATTTCACCTTCGTCGTTAACACCGAAAAATAAAGAGCCTCCAAATCCATTGGCAAAAGCACTAACGCTTTTCAACCAACTTTTGAATTGCTTACGCTCTAAAAATTCTTTAAAGTCACAAGTAGTATTTTCTCCTATGAGTTTTTTTAGTATTTCATCCATATATTTTAGACCCTGAGTAAACGTTCTGTTGATTATGATTTTTCGACAGTTTTCAGGAATGGTATTTATATTTATGAATGCAAAGATACAAAAAAAATATCTCAAAGTTTGGCTCTTTGATTGAAATATTAATAAACATCACGATATTTGCTTCACCTTCTATTTTTTATAAAATGTTGGCGATTGCTCCCTTGTTACCTTTAGATAGCTTCTCCAATCTAAAATGAATAAAAGCAAAAAAAGTGAATATATAGCGTAAATACTTCGGAGAAATTTGTATCTTTGTGGCTATAAATAGAAAATATCAGAGCAAAATGAAGAAATTAAAGATAGAAATAAACTATGATTTCTGTCAGCCTGAAGAGTTGAGTGCTGAAGATAATCAGCTTATTGAACGTGCAAAAGCTGCTACATCAAATAGTTATGCCAATTATAGCCATTTCCATGTAGGTGCCGCGTTAAGACTTTCTGATGGTGATATTGTTATAGGTGCAAATCAAGAGAATGCAGCATTTCCTTCAGGACTTTGTGCTGAACGTTCTGCCATTTTTGCTGCTCAGTCACAACGCCCAGATCAAGCTATAGATGCTTTAGCAATTGCTGCATATAATAATAATGGTTTTCTTGCAGACCCAATAACTCCATGCGGAGCTTGCAGACAGGTTATACTTGAAATGGAAGATCGATATAAACAGAATGTTCGCATTCTTCTTTATGGCACAAAAGGTGTATATGTACTGAATAGTGTGAAAGATTTGTTGCCATTCTCGTTTGTTGATGAGAATATGAAAAAGTAGGTTGACGAAAAATTCTTTTCGGTAAGTCTTTAGGCATTAAATAATTATTATAAATAATATCGAGTTATATTATGAAAGTTGGATTGTTTATTCCATGCTATGTTGATGCTCTGTATCCTGAAGCAGGTGTGGCTACGTATAAATTACTTAAACATTTCGATGTTGACGTAAGTTATCCTGAAAAACAGACTTGCTGTGGACAACCTATGGCAAATGCTGGATTTGAACGTATGGCAAAGCCTTTGGCTAGAAAGTTTGATGATATGTTTAAGGATTTTGACTATGTCGTAGCGCCTTCAGCGTCATGTGCAGCTTATGTGAAAGTCTTTTATCCGCATATACTTGAAGGTGAGCATGAATGCGTATCTTCAAAAAAGATTATGGATATCGTCGAATTTCTGCATGATGTGCTAAAGATTACCTCTCTTCCTGGTAGCTTCAATCATGTTGTGAGTGTTCACAACAGTTGTCACGGTGTAAGAGAATTGGGATTGTCGTCACCTTCTGAACGCAATATTCCACAATTCAACAAGATTATTGATTTATTGAAACTTATTGACGGTATCACAATAAAAGAACCTGAACGTAAAGATGAATGTTGTGGATTCGGCGGTATGTTCTCTGTTGAGGAAACAGCGATCTCAATACGTATGGGAGAAGACAAAATAGAACGTCATATGGCCACTGGAGCAGAATATGTAACAGGACCAGACAGCAGTTGCCTTATGCACATGGCTGGTATCGCTAAGCGTGAGAATAAGAATATAAAGTTTGTTCATGTATCGCAGATTCTTGCTGCCGGACTTTAATTTATAAAGGAAAGATATTATGAGTACCATACATTCAAAGAACGCTGCAATATTTAATAAAGATCGTGCTAAGACAACATGGCACGATCAGACTTTCTGGTCGTTAAGAGAAAAACGCGACAAAATGGCTGATGAATTACCTGAATGGGAAGAATTACGCAGTCATGCTAGTGATATAAAGCGTCATACGATTACCCATCTTGCAGATTATTTAGAGATGTTTTCTGCTAATCTTGAAAGTAGGGGAGTAATTGTTCATTGGGCTGCAGACGCAAATGAGTTTAATGAAACCGTCTTGGATATTCTTAAAACTCATCATGTGAGCAAGATGGTTAAGTCTAAGTCTATGCTTACAGAGGAATGCGAGATGAATCCTTATCTGGAAAAACATGGTATTGATGTCGTGGAGACAGATTTAGGTGAGCGTATTCTACAGCTTCTTGATCAGAGACCAAGTCATATTGTTGTTCCTGCCAGCCACTTGAAGCGTGAGGAAGTGGGAAAGATGTTTGAACAGAAAGGTATTTCAAAGGAAATAGGAAACTATGATCCTACATACCTCACACGTTGTGCCCGTTATAGTCTTCGCAAAGAGTTTATGGATGCCGGTGCTGGTATGACTGGTTGTAACTTTGGCGTTGCAAATACTGGCGATATTGTAGTTTGCACCAACGAGGGTAATGCAGATATGAGCACGTCTATGCCTAAATTACACATTGTTGCTATGGGCATAGAAAAATTGATTCCTGACTATGATTCTTTGGCTGTTTTCCATCGCCTTCTTTGTCGTTGTGGAACAGGTCAGCCTACAACTTCATTTACATCTCATTTTCGACAGGCACGTCCAGGTGCAGAAATGCATGTTGTCCTTGTTGACAATGGCAGAAGTGATACGGTCGCAAATAAGGAACATTGGCAAACGCTTAAATGTATTCGTTGCGGAGCT
>RRZU010578878.1_pt1 | contig 25144 bp, 35 predicted proteins | sample 2165561 | NCBI WGS metagenome assembly RRZU01 (sample SAMN10456909, study PRJNA506462) | wastewater metagenome | isolation source: wastewater sludge | place: USA: Moscow, Idaho | reverse complement strand
TTTTCCTCTTTATTTTTTAATATTTTTTTATTTATTTTACCACTATATTAACAATTTTATTGGGAACTATAATTATTTTAGCTATTTCTTTACCTTCTGTATGTTTTTGAACATTTTCTTGAGCTAAAGCCAATTTTTCTAACTCTGATTTCTCAATTTTTCTATCTACTTCAACAGTTGCTCTTAATTTCCCATTAACTTGAACTGCTATAGCTATCTCATCTGAAATCATTAATTTTTCATCATGTTCTGGCCATTCTTCATTAAATAAATATCCAGCTTCTCCTATTATTTCCCACATTTCATCACAAACATGAGGTACAAATGGAGAAAGTAATATAATTAAAGTTCTAATGGCTTCAAAGTAAACTTTTTTACTTTCTGAACTTATTTCATTTTTTTCCAAAACATTAACTTTATAGTCAGATAATTCATTTAAAAGTTCCATTGCTGAAGCAATTGAAGTATTAAAGTGGAAATTATCCTCTATTGAATCTGTAACTTTTTTTATAGTTAGATGTAATTTTCTTAAGATATTTTTATCAGCCTTATTTAATGCTTCCAAATTATATTTATTTCTATCAAAATACTCATTACCTTCTTCTACCAATTTCCATACTCTTTGTATGAATCTATATCCACCTGCTAAACCATTTTCATTCCACTCAAGCTCTTTTTCTGGAGGTGCTGCAAACATCGTAAATAATCTCGCTGTATCTGCACCATATTTTGCTATTATATGTAAAGGGTCTACTCCATTATTTTTAGACTTAGACATTTTCTCTACTTTAACAGCTAATTCTTCTCCTGTTTCTTTGTCAAAAGCTTTTTCTCCTTCAAATCTAACATCTGTAGCAAATAAATACTTATTTTTATTTGCAGAATAGAATGATGGTCCTAAAACCATTCCTTGAGTAAGAAGTCTTTTAAATGGTTCATTAGTTGAAACTAAACCAAGGTCTCTTAACGCCTTATGGAAGAATCTTGCATATAATAAATGCATTACTGCATGCTCTACTCCACCGATATATTGGTCTACTGGGGACCACTTGTCAGCTATCATTTTATCTATTGGTAAATCTGTATTTTTTGAGTCACAATATCTTAAATAATACCACGAAGAATCAACAAATGTATCCATTGTATCAGTTTCTCTTCTTGCTTTTCCTCCACAACATGGACAAGTTGCATTTTTAAATTCTTCTGATGTTGCCAACGGATTTCCTCCAGCTTGGAAGTTTATATCAGTTGGTAACATTACTGGTAAATTTTCTTCTTTTTCCATAACAATTCCACATTTATCACAATAAATTGCTGGAATTGGAGTTCCCCAATATCTTTGTCTAGAAACTCCCCAATCTTTTAATCTATATTTAGTTGTTCTTGTTCCATAATTTTCTTTTTCTACTTTTTCTGCTATTTTAGTTAAAGCTTCTTTACTACTAATTCCATTAAATTCTTCTGAATTAGCCATAATTCCTTTTCCTATAAATGCATTTTGCATATCTTCTGCTTTTATTTCAATTGCTTCCTTTGTATCTTTATCAATTGGATGAATAACAGGTATCATTTCCAAATTATATTTTTTAGCAAAAGCAAAATCTCTTTCATCATGAGTAGGAACAGCCATTACAGCTCCTGTTCCATAGTTCATTAAAACATAATCTCCAACCCATAAAGGAACTTTTTTATTATTAATTGGATTAATTACATACCTACCCGTAAATACTCCTGTTTTTTCTTTTCCTTCTGCTGTTCTTTCAATCATATCAGCACTTTTCATTTTATCTACTTCTTCTGAAATAGAAGGATTTTCTAATAAAATTTCTTTTACCATTGGATGCTCTGGAGCTAGTACACAATAGGTTACTCCATATAAAGTATCTACTCTTGTTGTAAATACTGGTAATTTTTCATTTGTTTTTTCTACTATAAAATTAACTTCTGTACCAAAAGATTTTCCTATCCAGTTTTTTTGCATGGCAAGAACTTTTGATGGCCAACCTTCTTCTAATTCTTTATGCCCAGTAAGTAATTCTTCTGCATACTCAGTAATTTTAAAGAACCATTGAGTTAATTCTTTTTGAATAACATCAGTTTTTCCATGTCTCCAACATTTTCCATCTTCAACTTGTTCATTAGCAAGTACTGTATTACACTCAGGGCACCAGTTTACAGTTGACTCTTTTCTATAAACCAATCCCTTTTCGTATAATTTTTTAAATATCCATTGATTCCATCTATAATATTCAGGTGTATAAGTTGCTATTTCTCTATCCCAATCATATGATAATCCTAAGAGGTTTAATTGTTTTTTCATATTTTCTATATTTGCAACAGTCCATTTTGCTGGATGAGCTCCATTTTGAATAGCTGCATTTTCTGCTGGAAGTCCAAAACTATCCCAACCAAATGGATGTAAAACATTAAAGCCTTTCATTTTTTTATATCTAGCTATAACGTCTCCTATTGTATAGTTTCTAACATGACCCATATGAAGATTTCCTGAAGGGTATGCAAACATTTCTAGTGCATAATAATTTTCTTTTCCTTCAACTTCATTTTCTGTTTTAAAAATATTATTTTCAATCCATTTTTTTTGCCATTTACTTTCGATTTGGCCAAAATTGTACTCCATTACTTCACCTCTTAATTTTTTGTATTTATCTAAAAATATATCATAAAATTAGGCTTATTGCAATAAAAACAAGCTTCTCTATTTTTTATATATTTTTCTTCCCAACCATTATAAACAATGAAAACTCCTTCTCTATATTATTAATCTCTCTTTTTTCATAAAAAAATGTTTCTGATTCTACCTCTTTAAAGTTATTTTTTTCTAGTACTGCCTTTAATTTTTTCTGATTAAACCCATTATGCCCATCAAAATCAGGAAAATTATGATGAAAACTTCCATCTTCTTCATCTAAATCTATTATGCATAACTTTCCTTCATTTGTTAAAAGCTTACTCAACTTGTTTATTGCCAAATCAATATCTTTTATATGATGTAATGCCATTGAAGTATAAATTAAATCGTATTTTTCTTCAATATCTTCATTCATTATATCTATATATCTTGTTTTTATATTGGTAGTTTTGTATTCTTTTATTTTAAGTTCTGCTATTTCTAGCATATTTTTTGAAGAATCAATTAAAGTCAAAGTTTTAAAATTATCATATAATTCAAAACTCACTAGCCCTGTTCCACATCCAAATTCCATAACATTCATATTAATATCTATTTCTATTTTTTCTTTTATTTTATTTGTAATTTTTTTAGCTCTATCAATTCTAAATTTTGTATCCCATTTTTTTGCATATTCTTCAAAATACATATTTTTTCCTCCTTAATAAATTTAAGCAAAAAAGCATGGTTATCCATGCTTTATCTCTTGTATTCATCTATCCACATTTCACTTTTTCTTTTAATTCTTTGAATTGCATTATCTACAGATTTCACTTTTTTATCTAATTTTGCGGCAATATCCTTATAAGTCAAGCCATTTACCATAAAATTAAAAACTGTTGTTTCAAAAGTACTCAAGTTAGATTCTAAATAATCTTTTAGTCCTGTAACTTGTTCTTTTGTTAAATATAATTCTTCTGGGCTATAGGAAACATAAAATTCAAGACCTTTTGTATAAATAAGTTCTTTATTCTCATCACTTTCACTAGTTATTCCTACAGCTGTGTTTAATGCCATGTTCTTTTGAGAGTTCGCTGATTTTATAGCTGTTATTAATTGTCTTTTAATACATATTGATGCAAAAGTTTTAAAGGAAGCTAATCTTTCCTTGTCGTATCCTCTAATCGCTTTAAGAAGTCCAATCATTCCTTCTTGGATTAAATCTTCTTTATCTGCGCCCATTAAAAAATAATTTTTAGCTTTTAAAAAAACAAAGTTTTCATACTCTTCGAATATTTGTGCCATTGCCTCAGAGTTACCGTGTTGCGCTTCGTGAATAATTTCATCATCTATATCTCTAATAATTCCCATTAAACACACTCCCATACCCTATTTTGAAATTTCAGATAACAATATTCCCCCTGCTACCGATACATTTAAAGAATTAATTTTACCTTTCATTGGTATTTTAATTAAAATATCACAGTTTTCTTTAATCTTATTTTTAATTCCAAAACCTTCACTACCTAAAACTAACGCTGTTTTATTAGGATACTTTTCTTCGTAATAGTACTTAGCTCCATCTGCTTCTGCCCCATAAATCCAAAAATCTAGCTTTTTTAATCTTTCCATTGTTTGAGACAAATTAGTTACTTTTATTATTGGGACATGTTCTATTGCTCCTGTAGAAGTCTTTACAACTGTTTCATTAATATCCACTGCTCTTCTATCTGGAATTATAATCCCACTTATTCCGAAGGCCTCTGCACTTCTTATTAATGCCCCAAAATTTCTTGGATCCTGTATACCATCAAGAATAAGAACTACACTTTTCTCTTCTCTGACTAATTTTTCTTGAAACTCTCCAAATTCCATATAATAATCATAATTTTCTATATAAGCAATAATTCCTTGAGAATTTTCTTCTCTTTTGTCAGAATATTTGATTTTTATATTAGCCTTTGATGCCAATTTTTTGATTTCGTTTAATTTATCTTCTTTTATTCCCTTAAAAATTTCCAAATACTCAATATTTTTACCATTTTTCAGAGCTTCTGTTACTGGGTTAACACCGATTAACTTTTCCATCTAAACTCCTTCTACCTTTATTCTCTCAATATGAGCTCCCAATTTTATCAACTTATCTTCTAAAATTTCATAACCTCTATCTATATGATAAATTCTTGTTACTATTGTTTCTCCTTCAGCAAATAATGCTGCAATAACTAAACTAGCTCCTGCTCTTAAATCACTAGCCATAACTTCTGCTGAATCAAATTGTTTTACCCCTTCAATCCAGGCGCTGTTTCCATCTGTTTTTATTTTAGCACCCATTCTATTTAATTCTGGAACATGCATAAATCTATTTTCAAATATTGTTTCTTTAATTTCAGACGTTCCTCCTACTAAAGTCATAAGAGTCATCATTTGAGCTTGCAAATCTGTAGGAAATCCTGGATGAGGTAAAGTTTTTACTCTGACAGGTTTTAAATTTTCAATGGCTGTTTCTATCCACATTAAATCTTTATCTTCTTTTATTTCACAACCCATTTCTTCTAATTTTGCTAAAAATGAATCTAAATGTTCTCTTATTGCTCCTCTAACTTTAACTTTCCCTTTTGAAAGTATTGATAAAACTAAATAAGTTCCAGCCTCTATTCTATCTGGTATTATTGTATATTCTCCTGGAGTTAATTTTTCGACTCCCTCTATTGTTATTTTACTTGTTCCTATCCCTGTAATTTTAGCTCCCATTGAAACTAAGAAATTACATAAATCTTCAACTTCTGGCTCAATTGCTGCATTTTCTAAAACAGTAGTTCCTTTTGCTTTTACTGCTGCCATAACTATATTTTCTGTTGCTCCCACTGAAGGAAAGTCCAAAACAATTCTAGCTCCCTTTAGCTCTTTTGCATTTGCTTCAACATATCCATGATGAATTTGGATTTCACATCCTAATGCTTCAAAACCTTTTAAATGTAAATCTACAGGTCTAGCCCCTATTGCACAACCTCCCGGCAAAGAAACTTTTGCTCTTTTCTCATGAGCTATAATTGGTCCCATAACTGTAAATGAAGCTCTCATTGTTTTAACTAAATCATAAGTTGCTTCTACACTGTCAAGCCCTGTATTTACTACTTTTAATGTATTTTTATCAAGATTTTCTACTTGTAAACCTAATTTTTCTAATACTTTTGACAATGTTTTTATATCTTTTAACGCTGGAACATTATTCAAAATATATGTTCCTTTTTCAACTAATGTTGCACATAGAATAGGTAATGCTGCATTTTTTGCTCCTCCTATTTCTATTACTCCCTCTAAACTTTTTCCTCCTACAATTCTGTAAGCGTCCATTAATTACTTCCTCCTATTATTTTCTTTCTCTGCTTTACAAATAGGACACTTTGTCCCTATTATCTTCCCCAATATACCTATTTTTTTATATTCATTAATATAACTAGGTAAAATACTTTTTATTTTATTATAATGTTTCGAACAAATTTCTTGTCCTCTACTTTTCCCATAAGATTTATCTAGCCCTGCATCTATAAAATCTTGATTTATATCTCTTATTACTAGATTTTCAGATTGATTTTCTAAAGCATCTTTTGACACCACAACTAATCCAATTTCTCCATAATATGATATGCCATCAACTAATTGATATTTCAAATCTATCTTTTCTGCATGATTTATGTATTGTTTTAAGTTTTTTAATGGTACTTCCCTTGTAATTTTTAATAAATAAGCCTCTTTTCTTCCCATTAAATCAATTATTTCTGGATAAATATCTCCATCTAACAATTGATTTTTTGTTAAAGCACCTAAAACTCTTTCCTTATATTCACCTAAATAATAAGCTTTTTCTGTTTGAATTTTAGAAAATGAATCTTTCATTCTCTTCTCTTCGTCCATATTCTCTTTGATATTATCCATTTTTGCACTCCCAAAAATCGTATTTCCTATTATAGCACATATCTTATAAAATACAATGTAATAAATTATAGCTCACTATTGCTAAAACTTCAAGCTTTTAGAATTAATTTTTAGATATTTCACTATTAAAAATATATTAAATTTTACGTTCGATTATAGTTCGTTTTTTTTATTTTAAACAATTTTAAGTATATTTCCTGCACAAATTTACATTTTTTATTTAAAATTGTTAAAAGTAATATTTTTAATTTTTTCTAATTATGATTTTTTATATATTCATAGGCTTTTACATATATATTTTCAGAACCATACCCTCCTGATTTTGTTATTATTTGCCACTCATTTTTTTCTCCATAACCTACACCTGTTTCAATCTCACTTATTACCTTTAACCCTTCTAATTTAAAAATATTCATAAACGCTATTGTTATATCTCCCCCAGACAAGACCACTTTATTAATATTTTTTTCTTCACAAATTGTCTTAGATATTTTAGATATTTTACTTTTTATATCTTCCAAATCTTTATCAGATCTCTTTTCTCCTGCTCTAATTGTTCTTAATATATAATCATTTTTTCCTTTTGTTATCTCTAATTTATCTTCATCTACATAATAATCATAAATTGTTGGATTTACTTTTTCAATAAATATTTCTGTTTGTTTTATATTTATAGGATTGCATGACCCTGAAATTATTAAAACTTCTTTCTTTTTATATCCCCAAATTTCTAATAAATATTCCATAATTCCTGAAGAACCAAGAATATTTTTATCGTAATTTGTTTCAACTAAACTTTTTGCAATTTTTTTCATATCTTCTTCTGTTTCTGCTTCAAAAACAATTACCTTATTAATTTTTTCTTTTATTATTCTATCTAAATTTTTAGTTCGAATTTCTTCAAGAGTAATTAGCTCTCCGCCAAAATAGTCTAAAACATTAGACGAAGAAAGTTTCCAATATACATCTTTTGAATATTCTGTATCTATGAGTTCCGTGTTATTGATATATAATTTACCATTTTTTACTACTCTATTTAACTTTGGGAAAGGCAATATTACTGCTATTTTCTCTTTTTCTTCTAAAATTTTTAAAAACTCTTCAAGTTCTATTTTTACATTTCCTCTTAAAGTTGAGTCTATTTTTTTATATATTTTATCTGCTCCAATATTCCTTATTTTATCAAAAGTTTCCATCAATTTTGTTTGTGCATCCATCTCTTTTACGTTTCTTGTTTCTGTTGAATATACAAAATATTCTGGAATATTTTCCAAGTTAAGCAAACTAACAATATCTATTCCATATTTTGAAAGCTGTAAAGCTACGTCATTTGCTCCAGTAAAATCATCTGCTATAATTGCTAATTTCAATTATCCTCACCCTTTCTTAAGTAAAAATAAACTTCTGTCCCTTTATTTAAACTACTATTTATATAAATTTTTTCTCCGTAATAATTTAATATTTTTTCTGCAACTGTTAACCCAAGCCCAACTCCACTATATTTTCTAGTATCTCCTTCATCCAATTGCCTAAAGCTTTTAATTAAAAACTCTATTTTATTTTTATCCATTCCAAGTCCATTATCTTTTAGTGTTACTCTATATTTTTTTTCTTCTTCTTCAATTTTTATATCTATTGTTACTAAATCTAACTTAGAGAATTTTAAAGAATTTGAAATTATATTTACAAAGATTTGTTTCAATGCTTCCTTATCCATCATTATAAAAGCACCTTTTTTTGTATATTTTTTATTAAGAATAACTTCTTTCCCAGAAAGGTTCTCTAATCTCAATAATGCTTCTTCCATAACATCTTCAACCTTAATTCTTGTATTAAATATCTGATATTTACCTGACTCAATTCTAGAATAATTCAGTATATTTTCTATTATTTCTTGTAATCTCTCAACATTTTTTAAAGATGTCCTTAATGCTTTTCTTTGCTTAGGGTTAAGTTCCCCCATATGTTCTTCTAAAATTATTTCATGATAGCCTTTTATGGGAACTAAAGGTACTCTAAGTTCATGACTTACATTTGATAAAAATATATTTTTCAATTTTTCCGACTCTTGTAATTCTTTTGTAGTTTCTTCTAATTTTTTATTATCTTCAATTAACTTCAAATATAATTTTCTATTTTCTAAAGTCATTATTATTATTTTTATATATGTTAATATGGTTTTCTTAAATTCTTGAGTTATTATTTGCCCATTAGAAACTAATATCATTCCATATAATTCTCCTTCACTTATCAAAGAAAAAATATACGAATCTGAAACATTTATTCCTTTTTCTTGGATAATTTCTTCTGCTTGAATCACATCCTTTTTTAATAAGAAATTATCTACACCTTCAATTTCAAGTATTTCTATTAAGTTTTCAAAACCAAATTTTCTTTTTAAAATCATTTTATCATTTTGATAAATGTACAAAGCCACTTTTCCTATAATTAAACCTTCCCTCATACCTTTTATTATTATATCGTACAATTTATCATCAATCATATATTTAGAAATATTTACCATCAAATAGTACATGTTACTTATTTCAGATATTCTACTATTTAGTAGCTTATTTATTTTGTCAATATTTTGACTTTTTTCACTAATGCTTTTTTGTGACTCTTTCAAATCTCTATTTACCAATTCTAACTGTTCTAAATACTCTTTATTACTACTATTTGCTTCTTCTAACTCTCTTATTTTTCCTTTTAATATATGAACCATCATTTCAAAATCATATGCTAAAAGACCTATTTCATCATTACTATTCTTTAAATTTCCTAAATCAACATCTAAATTACCATTTTTTAAGGAATTAATCTTCAATGTCAAATCTCTTAAGGTGTCAACAAAGAAATTCATTGTCGTATTACCAAATATAAAAAGCAAAGTAAATATAAAAAATAACGTTATAAAAAGGTAAATAGACAACTCTCTCTTTTCTATAATTGATTTATTTCTATTATAAACAACATACATTTTCCCTGCTGTTTTATCTATTTTTACTGGTAATAATTTATAATTTTTATTCTTATACTCTAAATTTTCATTTCTAAAGAAACCTTTTTCAATTCCTTCTCCAAAAGTATTTACTGTTATTTTATCCTCGTTAAAAAATATGAAGTCTACTCCATGTTCACTACTTAATCTATACAATAAATTCATTCCTAAAGTTGACTTTAAAATTAAAGTTCCTAAAAATATTCCATCTTCTCCATAAACTGGTACCATTACATAATAATTTAGACCATCATTATTATAGTAGTATTTAAAATCAACATAACTTTTACTATTTTCTTTAAAAGTTTCTTTTAGCGAATCCAATTTATAAATTTTTGAATTCTTTGAATCTAAAAAATTTCCATTTCTATCAATAAAAATAAACGATAAGCTTTCTAGAAAATTAAAATTTTTATTAAAATCATATTTTAATTCTGTTTCAACATCTTCCCATCTAGCAAAATTAATAACTTTTGGCTTTTCATTAAAAAGTAAGAAAAATTCTTGCACTTTATGAGTTTTTACAACTAACTCTAAATCTGCTAGTATTCCACTTTCTAAATTGTTAAATTCTTTTTCTATGTGTGTTACCTTTTCTTTCTGCTTAAGACTTTCCTTTTCGTCTAAATTTCTAGATATAAATTCATCAGAAATTATGTATGCAAAAATCAATGAAAGTATACTCATAATTATTGTGATTACTGCAAATTTATTTTTAATACTGATATTCATATACCCTCCTTGATTATAAAAAAGAAAAATGGTACACTAAATTATATCACAATATTTCCGTTAAGTATAGAAAGGAGACATATGCACATTAAAAAAATTATTTTTCTCTTTGTTATTATTAGTATAAGTTTATTCCCCAAAAATGTTACATTTTTTATTTCTGATAAAGAGAATAATCCAATTTCTGAAGCTTATGTTTCATTTAATGATGTAATTAAAAAAACAAATAATTTTGGAGTAGTCAATTTTGATACAATTGAAAATAGAGGTAATATTTTAATTGAAAAAACAGGGTTTAATACTTATACAGAAGTAATTAATATAAGTTCTTCTGATAATTTTAAAATAATACTTAATCAAAATTATAAGTATTATTTGAATCTATTTGAAGGAAGTGAGTTTGATTATTCTTTTGACAAAGCACCTAATACTGATTTTGGTTTAATTAAAGATGCTGTCATTAACATTTATAAAAATCAAATTTTTTATAAATCAGTAAATTTTTCAAATAAAGAAATTTTATTTGATATTGAAGACAGTATTTATACTTTTGTTATCTATATTCAAGGTGAAAAACCTTTTATTATTGAAAATGTTTTTTTTAGCTCTAAAAACAAATCTTACTTTAATATTTTTATACCCTTAAAACTCTCTAAAATAAGTGGTATTGTAAAAAGTGAAGAAGCTTTAATTGGTAAAGCAAAGATTACTCTAAATGGTTTAAATGATACCATAGAGGCTTTTTCTGATATTGAAGGGAATTTTTCTCTAACGGTTCCAAATGGTTTTTACAAAATCACAATAAATAAAGCTGGATATCAAGAAATTTCACAAGAAATTAATATTGAAGGAAAAAAGGATTCTTTATTGTATAATTTAGAAGAAATACCATCTATAATAAAAGGACGTATTTTAAATGACAAAGGTCAAGGAATTAAAAATGAAGGGTTTTACATTAAAAATAAGGAAAAAGATATTTTTGTAAAAACTGATAACAATGGTTTTTATGAAGCTTCTGTTTATAGTGGTCTTGCCTTTTTAAAAATCAATATTTTAGGATATTTCCCTACAGGAAGAGTTGAAAAAATTGATTCTTTTTCTTCTAAGACAATTGATGATATCATTTTAACAGAAAAAATTGGAAGTATTTCAGGGACAATTACTAACGGTGTTATTCCTATTCCTAATTCCACTGTTAAGCTTTATGACTTTAAAGGCAATTATTATGCTTCAACTAAATCAGATTCCAAAGGTTTTTTTAGTCTAGATAGCATAAGAAGTGATATCGAATATTTTATAGAAATAGAAAATTCTAATTATTTCAAATATAAAAGTCCCAGTTTTGTCATTAACAATGGAAAAAATAAAAATTTTACTATAATTTTAAAAAATTATAATGCTAATTTTATTTTAGAAATTAAAACAAATAAAAGTGTCAGTCTTAAAAATATTGAAGTTTTTATTAATAAAAATAAATTTTTACTTGATAGTAATGGAATGATTAATGATTCTATTCAATCAGATAAAAAATTAGATTCTATTTTAGTTGAAATCCCATCTTTAGGAGTTAATCAAGTTTATAAGATTAATGATTTAGGTAAGGAACCTTATTTAATAACTATAAATTTTTAATATAAATATTACATTACTTTAGGGAGGTCATAATTATGATTAGAAAGTTTACTAAAAAGGATATTAACTGTGTATCAAGTCTTATTGAAAGGTATTTAGGGGTTTTACATGACCATGAGTATAATGAAGAAGCAACTATTAAAACATTAGATTATTTATCTGAAACTGATAACAATCTATTTGTAATTTTAAATGATGATGATAAGGTTGTTGGATATATCAATTTTCACATTTTAAATTTCCCATTAATCTCAGGTAAAGAGCTATATATTAGTGAGTTAATTATTGATGAACATGAAAGAAATAATAATTTTGGAACTAGGCTTATTTCCTTTGCTATTGATAAAGCTAAAGAATCTGATTGTGAGAGAATAATGCTAAATAATTCTATGGAGTCAATTTCTTATAAGAAAAACTTCTATAAGAAACTTGGATTTTCACAAAGAGATACTATGGCTAATTTCATTCTTAAAATTTCAAAATAACTTTAAGGGACTCTGAGAGTCCTTTTTTCATAAAGTTAATTTATTCTTATATAAAAAAAAGACTGTATAAACAGTCTTTTATATATTATACTAATTCAATAATTGCTAATTCTGCTGAGTCCCCTCTTCTTACAGAAGTTCTCATTATTCTAGTGTATCCACCATTTCTTTCAGCATATTTAGGAGCTATTTCATTAAATAATTTAGCTACTAATTCATCATCTCTTAAAGTAGCAAAAGCTCTTCTTCTTGCTGCGATATCACCTTTTTTACCAATTGTGATCATTCTTTCAGCAAATTTTCTTAACTCTTTTGCTCTTGTAACTGTAGTTTCTATTCTTTCTTCTTTCAATAGAGACTTAGTTAAGTTATTAAGCATTGCTAATCTATGATCAGTTCTTCTACCTAATTTTCTATATGATTTATTGTGGTTCATTAAGCTTTATCCTCCTCTTGATTATTCTCCAGTATTAGAGTTTAAGTCAAATCCAAGTTCTTTCATTTTATCAATGATTTCTTCTAAAGACTTTCTTCCTAGATTTTTGATTTTTAATAAATCATTCATGTTCAATCTAGCAAGCTCTCCTACTGCTTCAATTCCCGCTTTTTTCAAACAATTGAAAGATCTAACAGTAAGGTCAAGCTCATCAATTTTCATCCCAAGAATTTCTTGATCTGAAGCTACTGTTTCACTTACTTCTTCTTCTTCCTCTTCTGCAGTTCTTAAATTTTCCATTTTATTTCCTAAATCTAAGAATGCTTGGAAGTGAAGTGTTAATAATTCAGCTGCATAAGATACTGCATCTCTAATGTTAATACTTCCATCAGTTTCAATATCTAAGATTAACTTGTCATAGTCAGTCATTCTTCCAACCATAGTATCTTCAACTTTATAAGAAACTTTTCTAATTGGCGTATATATAGCATCAACAGCTATAAAATCTACTGGCCAATCTTTTTTATCAATTTCTTCTGAAGTTATAAATCCTTCACCAGTATCTGTTATAAATTCCATACTAACTTCTCTATCAGTTGTAATTTCACAAATAACTTGCTCTGGATTTATTATTTCTATTTCTGAATCAGTAACTATATCAGCACCTGTTATTACTTTTGGCCCTTTTACAGTTAAAGACATTCTTTTTTCTCCAGTAGTTTCAGCTTTAATAACTAATTCTTTAATGTTAAGAACTATACTATCTACTGATTCTACTACACCTTCAATTGTAGAAAATTCATTCAAAACTCCATCAATTCTTACTGCTTTGATAGCTGCACCAGGTATAGATGATAGTAATATTCTTCTTAAAGCGTTTCCTATCGTATTTCCATAACCTCTGTATAAAGGCTCAACTATATATTGTCCTGAAAAATTATTTTCTTTATTTTCAGTGATTTTAATATTTTTTGCTCTTTTTTCTATATTTAACATATACGTTCACTTCCTTTATAAAAGGATATTATTATCTAGAGTAAAACTCAACGATAAGTGCTTCATTCAATTCAAAGTCTAATACATCTCTATTTGGGTTTTGTAAAACTTTTCCTTCAAATTTACTTGCCTCAAACTCTAACCATGATGGCGCCGTTCTTCCTTCTTCAACTGCTTCTTTAATTATTGCAATATTTTTTGAATTTTCTACTACAGATACAACATCTCCAGCTTTAATTCTATAAGATGCTATATTAACTCTTTTTCCATTTACAAGAATATGTCCATGAGAAACAATTTGTCTAGCTTGTTTTCTAGTTTTTACTAATCCTAATCTATAAACTACGTTATCTAGTCTTCTTTCTAAATATTGGATTAGATTTTCACCTGTTACTCCATCTTTTCTTGTAGCTTCTTCATATAATTTATAGAATTGTTTTTCCATAACTCCATATATGAATTTTGCTTTTTGTTTTTCTTTTAACTGAATTGCATATTCAGTTGGTTTTGTATTTGCATTTGGTCTAGGACCTCTATTTGATTTTTTATTTACTCCTAAAACTGTAGGGTCTATTCCTAAAGCTCTACATTTTTTTAAGATAGGCTGTCTATTTCTTGCCATTTCCTTTTATTCCTCCCTTTTCAAAAATTAGCGTTACACTCTTCTTCTTTTTGGCGGTCTACATCCATTGTGTGGAACTGGAGTAACATCTGTAATTTTTGTTACTTCTAAACCAGCCGCTTGTAAAGATCTTATACAAGCTTCTCTTCCTGATCCAGGTCCTTTAACTTGAACTTCAACTTTTTTCATTCCATTTTCAATGGCAATTTGAGCACATTGTTCTGCTGCTATTTGAGCTGCAAATGGAGTACCTTTTTTTGTATTTTTGAAACCAGATGTTCCTCCTGATTTCCATGCGATTACTTTTCCATCAACATCACTAATTGCTACTATTGTGTTGTTGAAAGATGAGTGTATATGTGCCATTCCAGTAGGAATATTTTTTAATTTTTTCTTTTTATTAACACTTGATACTTTTTTCTTAGCCAACTTTAGCGACCTCCTTATAATATTTTACAACAATGAGCTTATTTTTTCTTACCTGCAACTGTTTTTTTAGGACCTTTTCTAGTTCTAGCATTAGTCTTAGATTTTTGTCCTCTAACAGGTAATCCCATTTTATGTCTTAATCCTCTATATGATCTAATATCCATTAATCTTTTAATATTAAGTCTAACTTCTTTTCTCAAGTCTCCTTCAACTTTGATTCCATCAATTACACTTCTGATTTTGTTTAATTCTTCTTCAGTCAAGTCTTTAACTCTCACGTCATGGCTGATGTTCACTTCATTTAAAATTTTCTCAGAAGTTACTTTTCCAATACCGTAGATATAAGTTAAAGAGATTACTACTCTTTTGTTTCTAGGTACGTCAACACCTGCTATTCTTGCCAACTTTGTTCCTCCTTAAATAATATATATATTACTTGGTATACTAACCAGCTAAACACTTTCATCGATATGCCCTTAAAATTAAGGAAGTGGCTCTACAGCTCAACATATCTTTACAGCACGATTATCCTTGTACTTGTTTGTGTTTTGGGTTTTCACAGATTACTCTAATTTTTCCATGTCTTTTGATAACTTTACACTTATCGCAGATTGGCTTTATAGATACTCTTACTTTCACTTATCCTCCCTCCCTTTCTCTATTTTTTTCTGTAAACAATTCTACCTCTAGACAGGTCATATGGCGATACTTGCACTAAAACTTTGTCACCTGGAAGTATCTTGATATAGTTCATTCTCATCTTTCCAGAAATATGACCTAATATCACATGACCATTCTCTAACTCTACTTTAAACATTGCGTTTGGTAGTGCTTCAAGAATTGTTCCTTCCATTTCAATTACATCTTGTTTAGCCATTTTTTAAAACCCCTCTTTTCACAGTGTCTTTTAATTTTAACATAAACTTCACAAAAAGTCTATTATTTTCTTTAAAAATCAATGTTTTTTTATAATTTTTTATTCATACTCACTTAATATAACTGGTTTACCATCTATAATGGCAACTGAATGTTCAAAGTGAGCAGAACGTTTTCCATCTTTAGTGACAGCAGTCCAACCATCAGATAATATTCTTGTTTTATAGCTGCCTACATTAACCATTGGTTCTATTGCTAAAACCATTCCATTTTCAATACGTAAGCCTCTTCCTCTTCTACCAAAATTAGGAACCATAGGGTCTTCATGAATTTTTATCCCTACTCCATGTCCACAAAATTCTCTAACAACTGAAAAGCCATTTCCCTCTACATATTCTTGAACAGCACAACTCATGTCCCCAATTCTATTTCCAACAACTAAGTTTTCTATAGCTATTTCTCTAGCTTTTTTAGTAACATCTAAAAGTTTTTGAGATTCTTCATCAATATTTCCAACAGCATAAGTTATAGCAGAATCTCCTATATATCCATTCAAATTTGGGCTTACATCAACACTTATTATATCTCCCTCTTTTAAAAAGAAATTATTACTTGGAACACCATGCACCACTGCCTCATTTACAGAAATGCAAGATGATGCAGGGTAAGGATTTCCATATTCTGCTCCATATCCTTTTGTTGCAGCAAATGCTCCTTGAGTTTTTAAATAATCTTCTATAATTAAATCTAACTCTCCTGTTGAAATTCCAGCTTTAATATATTTTGGAAGTACATCATGGTATAATCTCGCAATTACTTGATTCGCTTCCTTTATTTTTTTTATTTCATCTAAACTTTTTAAAATTATCATATTCCCTCCAATTAAATATTTGATGGAATTATCCCAAAATTTTAACAATGTCAGACGTAACTTCAGAAACATCTTTTGTTCCATCAACTTCAACCAATAATCCTTTTTCCTTATAGTAATCGAACAAAGGCATTGTTTGACTGTGATATGCTTCTAACCTTGCTGTAACTGTTTCAGCAGTATCATCTTTTCTTGTATATAATTCTCCACCATCAAAATCACAAATTCCTTCTACTTTAGAAGGATTAAATTCTGTGTGAAAACTTGCTCCACATGTTTTACACATTTTTCTACCAGATACTCTTGCTACAATCAAATTATCTGGAACATTTAAAGAGATTACTTTATCTAAAGTCATTTTTAAGTCCTTCATAACTTCTTCTAACGCATCTGCTTGAGCTAATGTTCTTACTACTCCATCAAGAATAATTCCTTTTTTACAATCCTCTTCTGCTAATCTTTCTCTAATTATTCCAACTATAGTTGTATCTGGAACTAATTGACCTTTATCTATAAAAGATTTTGCTTCCATTCCCATTGGTGTTCCTTCTGATATTGCTGCTCTTAAAATATCTCCCATTGATATGTGAACTAGCCCATACTTCTCCTGTAAAAATTTAGCTTGTGTTCCCTTTCCAGCTGCAGGTGCACCAAATAACATAATGTTCATAATTTCAACTCCTTTTATAAAATTCAATAACCGCAGAAAACTGCGGTTTTTATTTATCAATTAAGATCCAAAGCTTATAGTAATAAGCTTTAAACCCTAAGTTACAAACTATTTTATAAATCCTTTATAATTTTTCATAACTAGTTGTGCATTAATTTGTTGTATTAAATCTATTCCAACTCCAACAACTATTATTATCCCAGTTCCTCTAAATGAAATTGGTAAATTAAACATACCAAATAAAAATACAGGTCCTACGGCTACTAAAGTTAAAAACAATGCTCCTACCCAAGTTATCCTTGTAACAACTTTTTCTAAATATTCTACTGTCTCTATTCCGGGCCTTATTCCTGGAATTGTTCCTCCACTTTGCTTTAAATTGTCTGCCACTTTTTCAGGGTCAAACATCATAGCTGTATAGAAAAACGAGAAAAATATTATTAAAACTGCTTCAACTGTTAGATAAATAGGATGTGATTGATCAAAAGCTTTTGTTAAAAATATATAGCCTGGCATTGTTGATGGTAGCACTTTTAACACTAATGTTGGTAGTGCCATTAATACAGAAGCAAATATAACAGGCATAATTCCTGCAACATTAACTTTTACTGGTAGATAAGTATTTTTAGCGATTACATTTTTTCCACTAAAACCTTTTCCTACATATTGGATTGGTATTTGTCTAACTCCCAATTGAACAATTGTTATTATTAAAACTGCAATTCCTGCCATTATTCCACTAAATATCAATCCAGGTAAAAGAAATTTTGATCCTTCTAATTTTTGGAAAATTTCCATTACTCCTGCTGGAATTCTAGAAACTATTCCTAAGAAAATTAATAAAGATACTCCATTTCCAATCCCTTTAATAGTTATTTGTTCTCCTAACCACATTAAAAAGACAGAACCAGCAGTAAGTACAGTTATTGTGTATATTCTAAAGAATATATCAACTTGTGCTAACCTTGCTTGTTCTAACCAAGTTACTGTAGCTAAACCTTGAATAATTGCAATTACAATTGTCAAATATCTAGTCCATTGCGTTATCTTTTGTCTACCTGACTCCCCTTCTTTTTGTAGTTCCTCTAATTTAGGAACTAAAACACCCATTAGCTGCATTATGATAGACGCATTGATATACGGCATAACTCCTAGAGCAAAAATAGAAACTCTTGAAAAAGCTCCACCAGAAAATGTGTTGAAGAATTTCAAGAGATCATTATTTTCCATTGCTCTAGTTATGCTTTCTGTATCAATCCCTGGAACTGGAATATGTGTTCCAATTCTAGCTATTAAAAACATTCCAAGAGTAAAGAGGATTTTTTTTCTTAGGTCAGGTAGTTCAAGGACTTGCTTAAGTTTGTCACTAAATTTTTCCCATGAACTCACCTATACCACCTCTTAAAGTTTATTTTTTTGCATTTCCAGCTACATCAGCAAAAGTTCCTACTGCTAAAAGTTCTACTGAACCTCCTGCAGCTTCAATTTTTGCTTTAGCTTCTGCAGAAACTTTATGAGCAACAACTGTTACTTTTTTAGTTAATTCTCCATTAGCTAATATTTTAATTAATCCTTTAGTATTTTTTAATAATCCCACTTCTACTAAAGCATCTGGAGTTACAGTTGCTCCAGCTTCAAATCTTTTTTCTATTTGAGCTAAATTAACTATTTCATAATCTTTTCTAAATGCGAAGTTTGAGAATCCTCTTTTAGGTACTCTTCTAACTAAAGGTAATTGTCCCCCTTCAAATTTAGGATGAATATAACTTCCAGATCTTGATTTTTGTCCGTTTGATCCTTTACCAGCAGTTTTTCCTTGACCAGAAGCATTTCCTCTTCCGATTCTTTTTCTAGCTTTTCTAGCTACTACAGGTGATAATTCGTTTAAATTCAAGTTCTACACCTCCTCAACTTGTACTAAGTAAGAAACTAACTTTACTTTACCTAAGATATCAGGCGTAGCTTCTTTTTCAACAATTTGATTAATTTTTGTTAATCCTAATGATTTCAACGTAGTGATATGATTAGGTTTTCTACCGTGAACACTTTTCACAAGTTTTATTCTAAGTGCCATTGCGCCCCTCCTAGCTTAAAATATCTTTAACTTCTTTTCCTCTTAGTTTTGCTATTTGTTCAGCAGATCTTAATACTTTTAATCCTTCGATAGTAGCTCTAGCAACATTTATTTTGTTTTTAGACCCTCTAACTTTAGTTAAAATATTATGAACTCCTGTTAACTCTAATACTTCTCTTGCAGATGACCCAGCAATTACTCCAGTTCCTTCATGAGCTGGTTTTAATAATACACTTGTAGCTCCAAATTTACCAATAACTTCGTGAGGTATTGTAGTTCCTTTTAAGCTTACATCTACAACATTTTTCTTAGCTTTTGCAATAGCTTTTCTTATAGCGTCAGGTACTCCATTAGCTTTTCCTAGTCCTAAACCAATTTTCCCATTTTCATCTCCTACAGCTGCTAATACAGAGAAAGATATTGTTCTTCCTCCAGTAGTAGTTTTAGAAACTCTAGAGATTCTTAACACTTTTTCTTTATATTCTTTATTTTCTATATTTTTTGCCAAAATTTGTCCTCCTCTCACTAGAATTCTAATCCAGCTTCTCTTGCTGCATCTGCTAACGCTTTTACTCTTCCAGTATATACATATCCTGATCTATCAAAAGTAATAGTTTTTATTCCTGCAGCAATAGCTCTTTCTGCGATTTTTTTACCAACAACTACAGCAGCTTCTGCATTTCCACCATTTTTGATTTCAGATTTAAGTTCTTTATCTATTGTTGATGCTGAAACTAAAGTTTTACCATTAACATCATCAATAATTTGAACAAAAATATTGTTTAAAGATCTATATACTGACATTCTTGGTCTTTCAGCTGTTCCGCTTATTTTTTTTCTTATTTTAAAGTGTTTTGTTTTTCTAACAGATTGTCTGTCTACTTTTTTAAACAACTTAGATTACCTCCTTTGCCTCAGGCTATCTTACGATTTTTTACCTTCTTTTCTTCTAATAACTTCAGTTGAGTATTTAACTCCTTTACCTTTATAAGGTTCTGGAGCTCTTTTAGCTCTAATATTAGCAGCTATTTGTCCTACTAAAGTTTTATCAATTCCATCAATATGGATTTTAGTTCCATTCTCAACTGTAAAAGTTATTCCTTCTACAGCATCTATAGTTACTGGATGTGAATATCCTAAAGCAATTTCTAAACCTTTTCCTTCAGCTTTTGCTCTATATCCAACCCCTACTAAGTCTAATGTTTTTCTAAATCCTTGAGAAACACCTTCAACCATGTTATTTAAAACTGCTCTAGCAGTTCCATGTAATGCTCTTACCGCTGGTAAGTCATTAGGTCTCTCAAAAGTAATTGTATTATTTTCAACTTTAATTTCTATTACATCAAAAAAAGTTCTAGTTAAAGTCCCTTTAGGTCCTTTTACAGTTACATCTTTTCCATTAACTGTAACTTCAACACCTGAAGGTACTGTAATAGGTTTTTTACCTACTCTTGACATTATTGCACCTCCTAATTATTTATTACCATACGAAGCAAAGAACTTCTCCACCAACATTATTTGTTCTACAGAATTTATCTGTTACAACACCTTTTGGCGTAGAAACTATTGCGATTCCTAGTCCTGATAAAACTCTTGGCATTTCTACTGCACCAGAGTAAACTCTTCTTCCAGGTTTAGAAATTCTTTTAATTCCTTTTATAACTTGAGTTCCATCTACATATTTTAAATAAACTCTTATGTTTTTTTTGTTTCCATCTTGGATTACTTTATAATTAAGAATATATCCTTCTTCTTTTAAAATGTTAGCAATCGCATCTTTTTCTTTTGAAAAAGGTATATCTACTTTCTCATGTTTTACTGAGTTCGCATTTCTAATTCTTGTTAGCATATCTGCTATTGGATCTGTTAAAAACATTTAATTTTATCCTCCTTCCTACCAACTTGCTTTTTTAACACCAGGTATAACCCCAGCACCAGCTAATTGTCTGAATTGTACCCTAGAAATACCGAATTCTCTCATGTATCCTCTTGGTCTTCCATTCAATTTACATCTATTTCTTAATCTTGTAGGTGACGCATTTCTTGGAAGTTTAGCTAACGCTTCTAATGCTTCCCTGTCACCTTTTCTAGCTTTTTCTTTTAATTCAGCTCTTTTTGCAGCATATTTGTCCACAATTTCTTGTCTGTGAACTTCTCTAGCTACCATAGACTTTTTAGCCATTAAAGTTTCCCTCCTTTATTACTTTTTAAAAGGCATTCCGAATGCTTCTAATAAAGCTTTACCTTGTTCATCAGTTTTTGCAGATGAAACTATTGTGATTGACATTCCGAATAATTTTTCAACTTTATCATACTCAATTTCAGGGAAAGCTAATTGTTCAGTTAATCCTAATGAATAGTTTCCTCTTCCATCAAATGCTTTTCCAGAAATTCCTTCGAAATCTCTAACCCTTGGTAAAACTATGCTTATTAATCTATCTAAGAAATCGTACATAGCTTCTTTTCTAAGTGTTACTTTAGCTCCGATAGCTTGTCCTTCTCTTAATTTAAATCCAGCTTCTGATTTTTTTGCTTTTCTGATTGTTGGTTTTTGACCAGTAATAATTTCTAAGTCTTTTGCTGCAGCATCCATTAATTTTGAATTTTGAGACGCTTCTCCAACTCCCATATTTACAATAATTTTATCTAATTTAGGAATTTCCATAACATTTGAAAGTCCTAAGCTTTTTAATAAAGCTGGTGCTATTTCTTCATTATATTTAGTTTGTAATCTAGAAACATATTTAGACACGTATGTATCCTCCTTTCTCTTATATTACTTCGTTAGATTTTTTTGAGTATCTTACTTTTTTTCCGTTTTCTACTCTAAATCCAACTCTAGTAGGTTTTCCTGCTTTTTCATCAAATAACATTACTTTAGATGAAAAAATTGGAGCTTCCTTTGTCACAACTGAACCTTGTGCGTTCATTTGTGTAGGTTTTAAGTGCTTAGTTACAACATTTATTCCTTCAACAACTACTTTTCCTTTTTTAGGGAAAACTTTTACAACTTTACCAGTTTTTCCTTTATCTTTTCCAGAAATTACAAATACTGTATCTCCAGTTTTTACATGTAATTTGTTAGGCACATCTTTTATTTTTGGTTTAGCCACTTAAATAGCCTCCTTCCTTATAATACTTCTGGTGCAAGAGATACTATTTTCATAAAGTCTTTAGCTCTCAATTCTCTCGCTACAGGTCCAAAAATTCTTGTTCCTTTTGGATCTTTATTTTCGTTAACTATAACTGCTGCATTATCGTCAAATTTAATGTAAGAACCGTCTACTCTTCTTAGTTCTTTTTTTGTTCTAACTATAACTGCTTTTACAACATCTCCTTTTTTAACGTTACCGTTTGGTGATGCTTCTTTAACAGATGCCACAACTATATCTCCAATTCTTCCGAATCTTTTTTTAGAACCACCTAATACTCTGATTACCATTATTTCTTTTGCTCCAGAGTTATCTGCAACATTTAGCAATGATTGTTGCTGTACCATTTAAATCCTCCTCTCGACCAAAGCTTAGCTATCTATTTAGCTTTTTCAATGATTTCTACAACTCTCCATCTTTTATCTTTAGACAAAGGTCTAGTTTCCATAATTAGAACTTTATCTCCTTCTTTACAAGCGTTGTTTTCATCATGTGCTTTATATTTTTTCGTAGATTTTACTCTTTTTTTATATAACGGATGAAGTACCATTGTTTCTGTCATAACAACAACAGTTTTATCCATTTTATCAGAAACTACAATACCTTCTCTTGTTTTTCTCTCGTTACGCAAGTTAGTTCCCTCCTAACGTTTTAATTTTTAATTTTAGTTAGCAAGTTCTCTTTCTCTAATAATAGTTTTGATTCTTGCTATTTCTCTTCTCACTTGTCTTATTTTTGCAGTGTTTGCAAATTGCCCCAATGAAAGTTGGAACTTTAAGTTAAATAATTCTTCTTTTAACTCGTTTGCTTTAACTACTAATTCTTCAGTAGCTATTTCTCTTATTTCTACAGCTTTCATTATTTATCACCGCCGTTTTCTCTTTTTACTATTTTACAACTAATAGGTAATTTGTAAGCAGCTTTTCTCAAAGCTTTTATAGCTAACTCTTCAGAAACACCTTTAACTTCAAACATGATTCTTCCTGGTTTAACTACTGCTACCCAACCTTCAACGTTTCCTTTACCTTTACCCATTCTTGTACCTTCTGGTCTATGAGTCCAAGGCTTATCAGGGAATATTCTTATGAAAGTTTTCCCTTCTCTTTTAAATGTTCTGTTTATTGCAATTCTACAAGATTCTATTTGTCTATTTGTTATCCATTTAGCTTCTAATGCTTGTAAACCGAATTCTCCAAAAGCAACATAGTTACCTTTTTGAGCTTTACCTCTAAGTCTACCTCTCATCATTTTTTTATGCTTCGTTCTTTTTGGCATTAACATTATGCATCTTCTCCTTCCCTCTTAGGAAGCACTTCACCGTTACAAATCCAAACTTTAAGTCCGATTGCTCCATAAGTTGTTCTAGCAGTTGCTGTAGCATAATCAATGTCAGCTCTTAATGTATGTAAAGGAACTCTTCCTGATAATGACCATTCAGCTCTAGCTATTTCAGCTCCATTAAGTCTTCCTGAAGTCATAACTTTGATTCCTTGTACTCCAGCTTTTTCCGCTCTTGTAATTGCTTGTTTAACAGCTTTTTTATAAGCTACCCTTTTTTCTATAGCTTGTGCTATACTTTCTGCAACTAATAATGCATCTTTATTGAATTGTTTTACTTCATTAACTTTAACTACTACTTTTTTAGCAGTTAATTTTTCTAAAGCATTTTTTAAAGCTTCGATTTCTTGCCCTTTTCTTCCGATTAATATTCCAGCTTTAGCTGTGTTAATTATAACTACTAATCTTTCTGAAGAAGTTCTTTCGATTTTAACGCTAGAAATTCCCGCATGGTTATATTTATCTTTAATAAGGTTTCTTACTTTTACATCTTCATGGAAAAAGTTTAGGTATGCTTCACCTTCAGCAAACCAATTTGAGTCCCATGTTCTTGTAATTCCTAGTCTTAAACCTCTAGGATCTACTTTTTGTCCCACTCTGGTACCTCCTTCATTATTTCTTTTCAGCTACTACTACTGTAACATGAGCTGTTGTTTTATGAATTATATCTGCTCTTCCCATTGCTCTAGGCATTACCCTTTTAAGCATAGGTCCTTCATCTACCATTATTTTTGCAACATATAGGTTTTCTTCATTCATTCCTAAATTGTTCGTTGCATTAGCTATTGCTGATGATAATACTTTTTTGATTACTACAGCAGCTTTTTTGTTTGTAAATGTTAATATATCTAGTGCTTGTAATGCAGATTTTCCTCTTACAACATCTGCAACAAGTCTTGCTTTTCTTGGAGTTAATCTCACATAACGAGCTATTGCTTTAGCTTCCACTATTTGCTCCTCCTTTACCTAATTATTTTTTCTTTTTATCTTTTCCATGTCCGTGATATGTTCTTGTTGGTGCAAATTCACCTAATTTATGTCCAACCATTTGTTCAGTTACGTGAACTGGTATATGTTTTTTACCATTATATACTGCAAATGTAATTCCTATGAATTCAGGAAATATTGTAGATCTTCTAGACCAAGTTTTGATAACCGCTTTTGTATTTCCACTTTCAACAGTTTGTAATACTTTATTTTTTAAGTGGATATCTATAAAAGGTCCTTTTTTTAATGATCTTGCCATTAATTAAGCCTCCTCT
>RRZU010205282.1_pt1 | contig 25170 bp, 23 predicted proteins | sample 2165561 | NCBI WGS metagenome assembly RRZU01 (sample SAMN10456909, study PRJNA506462) | wastewater metagenome | isolation source: wastewater sludge | place: USA: Moscow, Idaho | reverse complement strand
GTAGGGTGATTATTCGTTATGAAAGAAAATCAGAAAATTATCTGGCATTTGTGAAACTAGCAGCAATTTGCTTAAATTTCTGGAAATTCAATATTGGTATGAAAATTGTTGCTTGAAATTATGTTGGACAGCCCCTAATATAATTGTTAAAAACTATATATATTGAATTTATTTGTTTTTGATTTGTATTAATTAAATTTAAAGATATAATATATATTGGCTGATTTAATTAAGATACTTCTTGGTATTTTTTATATCAATTAAATAAAAATATTTATAAGGACATGAAATTTAATGAAAAGAAGCATTTTTTTGTTTTCTATAATTCCGCTATTTACCGTAAGTTGTGGTAAAAATAGCAATAAAAATAATCAAGAGTCTACAAAAGATTTTGCAGTGGATCTTAAATATGAAATAATAGATGCGCCTTCAAAAGGTTTAAATGATAGAATAAGCTCTTTAGTTTTTCATTATACGGCATTAAATCAAGAAAAATCATTAGAAGTTCTTAAAAAAGGTGGTGTTAGTGCCCATTGGCTCATTCCAGAGTCTGGGAATTCGATTTATAAATTAGTAGCAGAAGACAAACGTTCTTATCATGCGGGAATCAGTTCTTGGAAAAGAAGAACCGATTTAAATGATACTTCTGTAGGTGTTGAAATCGTTGGTCTTGGATACAAATGTAAAAATAATCCTCTAAGTGATCAGTGTCCAAAAGTGGAAAAAATATGGTATCAATTTACGAATGATCAAATAAATATGATTGTAAATTTAGGAAAGGATATTCAACAAAGGTACAAAATTGATCCTTTGTGTATTGTAGGTCATTCTGATATTGCTATTGGAAGAAAAGTAGACCCAGGCCCTTATTTTCCTTGGAAAAAATTAGCTGAAAATGGGGTAGGTGCCTGGGTAACAGAGCAAGATATTGAAAAACAACTCAATTTAATTCAAGCAAATATATCAGGTCATATTTCAGACTTAACAATTCAAACGCGATTGTTTGAACTTGGTTATGATAATCGAAACCCAAATTTTACGGATAAATATATTGAAAATGAGTTAACAAATAAAATTTATCCTGAGTTTAATTCGTCAAATAGTACAATAAAAAGTTGGAAAAAAATTCCATTTGCGAGATTAGATTTATTAAATATATTAAATAATTATGGTGTTAATAATACAACAACATGGTTTGATACAACTTTATCAAACCATGCAATTGATGCTTTTTTAATGCATTTTTTACCAGAGGATTATTTATCAAATCAAAAGATTGATAACAAAAGAATATTGGCAGCCATTCAAGCTCTGTTAATCAAATATCCTAACAGAGCAAAATCATCGTGTGGCTATTAATAAGCACCTTTTTTAGCAAGTAAAGAAGCAGTGTTTTTATCAGACTCTTCTTTTGGTAAACACATTTTCAGAGCTAAATAAAATATAAATAAACTAAATAATGCGATAATTAAAAAGTCCCAACCAATTGGTATTAATTTTTGTCCGCCTGTAAAAGAACTGTAGTAGGATAAAATACAAAAAATACCCATGTAAGGAAGAAGCCAAATAGAACATTTATAATCTAGTTTTGTAGCAACATGCTCAGGATCAATTGTGTTTCTACTTAAGTAATTAGAGATAACAAAAACGACAAAACCTGTAATTACAGTAACACCAAGTTTCCAAACAACATCCCAACCAGACCAGTAGATCATTAAGTTACAAACAAAGAAAGCGATAAAAGAAACTACTTTATAAAATGGTAAACTAAAGGGTCTTTTTCTTTCTGGTTGTTGTTTTCTAAGTGCTATCAGACAAATAGGGCCAACCGCAAAGGAAAAAACAAGTGCTGAGGATAAAAAGGATACAATAGCTTTCCAACCACTAAATGGTAAAAATGCCAACATAGAAACAGCTAAGTTTAAAAAGATGGCTCTCATTGGTATTCCCGATTTTGCTATTTTTGCAAAAAACTTTGGGGAATTTCCAGATTGACTCATTGTCTGAACAATACGAGCACTCGAAGCAACATATAAAACACCTGTTCCAAGTGGTGAAATAATGGCGTCAACATATAAAACAGTAACCAACCAGACAATTCCAAGTGTGGCAGCTAATCCTGCAAGTGGGCCTGCATCTCCTGCGAAAGATAAATTATGATATCCATTTGCTAAAGCAGTTTCAGGTAAAGCTGTAATAAATGCGTATTGAAGACCGCAATAAAGAGCAATACAAATTAAGATTGATAAAATAAGGGCAAGAGGAATATCTCTTTGTGGACGTTTAGATTCGCCTGCTAATAAAGCGGCATGCTGAAATCCACAAAAGGAGTAAACCACACCTGCGAGAGCAACGGCAGAAAAGATTCCATTTACGCCATAAGGAGCGAATTCATGCGCGGAATCTGTTGTTAATCCCATGTTTCCAAAATTGTGTCGTGTGATTAAGAATAAAAATACGACGGCAAAAGGGACTAATAATTTCCACATACTTATAAAATTATTTGCATTTGCTAAAAATTTAGCACCAAAACTATTTAATAGAATTAAAATGAGCATGGTTACAAAACAAATAAGATATCCATAAGTTGTAAAAACATTTACCCCATCTACTTTTTGAATGAGTGAGGGGAATTTATTTCCCATATATAAAATGGTAGATTGTACTTCTTGCGAGATAGATACAACATAAGTTATCCAAGTAATCCACGTAAGAATAAACCCAACTAATTTACCATGTGTAAAGATAGGAAAGGCAGCTACTCCCCCTGAGATTGGGAACATGGCACTTAATTCAGCAAATGTTAAAGCAAGAAACATAATACTTACGCCGCCAATAAGCCATGAGATCATGGATGCAGGTCCAGCCATTTGAGCAGCGTATAAAGAACCAAATAGCCAGCCTGAGCCAACCATCCCACCAAGACTGGCACAAATAATGCCAAATAAACCAATACTTCGTTTAAGTTTCATGGTGTTTATTACCTTTCGAAGTTAAAAAATTTTATGAATTGGAATCTTAAAAGCAGCATTAGAAGCTACCCATTGAGAAATCCGAATATTTATTTACCTTCTCCATTTATTTCTTTATTGCTGGTTAGTCAAATTAATTAAACTTATCCTTTTATGCCTTAAAATATTATGTGCTTTTTTTTTAAGCTAATCAATTCAAAGAATTTTGATTTTGCCTAAAAAAATCACATTATTAGATTATGGATAGCTATAAACACAACAAAATTATCTATAAAAAATGTTTTTTTATTATATTATAAAAAAATTTTATCTTTTTTAAAAAAATATGAATTTCATCATTTTTTGGTTTTACCAATAAATAAATTTATTTACTTTATAAAACTTGAGACTCATTTTAAATTAGACTTATGACTATTATTTGCTATAATCTTTTATTTTTTGATCTAATACAGCTTCTCTTACTTCTGCAATTTTATCCCAGAATTTTTCAGAAACTTTTTTATTTTCTTTATAAAATTTATGGCTAAATATAACATAATAATCATTTGTCATAACAGTAGGTTTTAATTTAACAACATTTTTTAATTTTAATTTTGCAATGTAATAATCTATCGAAATCGTATGACCAATTATACTAGAAACTCTTAATTTTTCTAACTTATTTAGCAAATTCTCATTGCCTTTACTTTCTTCATAAGGGATATTTAATTTTTTTAATTTATCAATGATGGAATAACCTCTGTTTACTCCCACATTTAAAACTAAATTACTTAATTTTTTTCCATCCCATGAGACATCCGAATTTTTTAATTTGTAAAAGGAATAAGTCATTGAAGCGACACGTCTTTCTTGATCCACCTTTCCTTCTTTCATAGGATAGATGCCAAATTCTTCCCTTTCCGGTAAATGGGAGAAGGTAAAAATACCATCCACTTCATTTTTTTTTATGGAATAAAATATGCGATTGGTTGGTAATCGTGAGTAAATAACTGAGATTCCTAACTCTTTCGCAGCTTTTTGAATCACTTCAATGGATAATCCGGGAGGATCTGAAACCACATCTCCATGACCAAACTGCCAAGGAGGTGACTCATTGTCTGGGTAACAGAGCTTTATTGTAAAAGCCATTGCAGATGAAAAAAAAGGTAAGATGAAACTCAATGAAAAAAGCAATAAACTTCTGTATACTCTTTTCTTCATTTTAAACCCTATAAAAAATTTAATATATTTAGTGTTGTCCTTTATAAATTCATTCTTCCCGTTAGATCTTACCATTAAATCTAGTTTTAAAGTCCTTTTGTAATGTCAATCTATTATTGAAATCAATTTAATTTTTTAAAATGAACAACCGAAATTATTTCTAAAGATAAGTTTTAAAGAATAAGGAATTAAATTGGTTTCTATGAAAGAAATTAAATTATTAAATTTGATATCTAAATCGGATATTGAAATAGCTACGAATACCCTTACCTCCGCTTTTGAACACGATCCTTGTTTGCGATATATTTTAAATTCCAATGAATATCATCCTGAGATTGCCTTTCAAATTCATAAACAAGTTGTGAAATCAGGATTGTATTTTGGGCATGCTGTATCAACAAGTAGAAGTATGGAAGGTGTTAGTGTATGGATGCCGCCAACTAAAAAAAATATTTCCATTTGGGATTTTATTTTGTCAGGTGGACTTTCTATTCCAATAAAAACAATTTTTAGAATGAATATTTATGAAAATCATGCTTTAAAAGTAAGAAAAGAAATTGCTGTTCATGATCATTGGTATTTATTTTCTATAGGAGTTCATCAAGAATTTCAAGGAAAAAGCTATGGTTCAAAAATGTTGAAACCAATTCTTGATTTTATAGATCAAAGAAATGAACACTGTTACCTAGAAACTCATAATCCAAATAACATCGCTTTTTATGAAAAGCATGGGTTTGTTTTAAAAAATGTTACTTTATTGCCAAAATCTAATACAGAACATTATGCAATGTATCGAAGTCCAATAAAGTAAGTTTATATTCCTATTATAAATTACATCATAGCATGAATAATTGATTCTGCCCTGGATAATGCACCTGCTAATTTGTCAATACTTGTTCCGCCTCCTCTTGCAAAATCGGGGCGTCCACCACCTTTTCCGTCCACAAGTTCAGACAGTTGTTTGACAATATTTCCAGCGGATAATTTTTTAAATTGTTTTAAGATATTTGGATTCATAGCTACCAAAATATGAGCTCTTCCTTCTGAGCTAGAAGCAATAATCGCTATCGTATTATTTTTTTCTTTAAGACGGTCACAAAGAAGTTCCATTTCTTTAACATCAGATGCATCAAGAGTGACTAAAACTAATTTAAGATCATTTCCAATTTCTTTTGCATTCGACATGAGGCCTGAGATTTGTGTATTTACTAAACGGCTTTGAAGCGTTGAAATCTGCTTATCTTGTTCTTTCGCATGATCTTTTAGCAATTGAATTTTATGGGCAATTTCATTATCGGAGCATTTCAGCATTTCAGAAGCAGTGGCTAATTGATCTTTTAATTTCTTTAAGTATTCAAACGCATTATTTCCTGTAACTGCTTCAATTCTTCGAACACCACTTGTGACACTTCCTTCAGAAATGATTTTAAATAAACCAATATTGCCTGTTGCTGACACATGAGTACCTCCGCACAACTCTAAGGAAAAACCTGGTACGTTAAGCATGCGAACATGATCATCATATTTTTCATCAAACATAGCCATTGCACCCATTTCTTTTGCTTTTGCTAAAGGAACGGAATCATGGGTTTCAACAAGGGTATTTTTTAATATTTGATAATTTACTATTTTTTCTACTTCCTCAATTTCATCTTGAGTCATAGCTTTATTATGTGAAAAATCAAAACGTAAAACATGAGGATTTACTAAAGATCCTGCTTGGCGAACATTCTCTCCTAAAACTACTTGTAAAGCTTTATGCGCTAAGTGAGTCGCGGTATGGTTTCTCATTATTGCTTGACGTAAAGTAAAATCAACTATTGCTGTTACTTTAGAATTGTTTCCAAATAAATTTGTAAGATCTTTTTGATCTAGTGGTTTTGCTTCTTCAACGCTAAATTCAACATGTTTTAATAAATGAACAATATTATTTAAAGATTTACGGACATCAACGACTTCAAATTCATTTTTTCCGTTATTATTTAAAGTAACAAACCAGCCTGTATCCGAAACCTGACCACCACCTTCTGGATAAAAAGGTGTATCTGCAATAACAATTTCAAACATTTTATTTTTTAATTGGCGTACTTTTTTGATGTTTTGAGATGGAATAAGGGTTTCAATAATTTCGTGTTTATCTTTAAATGCGTTGTTAAAGACAAGGTGATAACCCGCAAATTTTTTATCTGCCAAAGGATTTGCAGGATGAAACTCAACCCAAGAGGAATCATCTTGATCAAATTTATAAAACTTAGCTTCAGCACGGCTTCTTTCTTTTTGCTCTTGCATGTGTTTTTTAAAGCCTTCTAAATCGGCTTTAAATCCTAATTCTTCACATAAAATTTGAGTTAAATCAGAAGGAAATCCGAAGCTATCATGCAAAATAAATACGTTTTCTCCGGAAAGAATTTTTTTATTTTTTAATTTTGCTTCTTCAATAAAATGATGAAATTTTGTAAGGCCGCTTTCAAGTGTACTATTAAAGCGAAGTTCTTCATTACGAATAGCATCTTCAATACGCGCTTTATTTTGAATAATTTCTGGATAAAATTCACCCATTTCGTTAACAACAGTAGCTACGATATTTTCTAAAAAAGATTTGTCTTTGGGCCAATTTGGAGCAAGTTTTCCAACATGGCGCACTGCGCGACGTAATACGCGGCGTAATACATAACCACGACCTTCATTGGAAAAATGAGCTCCATCTCCTAATGTAAAAGTAAGTAAACGAATGTGATCCGCAATAACGTTACAGCTTACTTTTAACTGAGTTGATATATCATTTACTGGTGATTTAATTCCGGCAGTATGAATAATTTTTTCTTTTATTTTAGTAAATAAATCAATATCAAAGTTAGAGGTTTTTCCTTGTATTAACGCAGTCAATCTTTCAAGACCGCACCCTGTATCAACACTTTTCATTGGAAGATCAAGTAAAGTACCGTCTTCTTGCCGATTATATTGCATAAAAACAAGGTTCCAAAATTCAAGGTAACGGTCACAATCGCAACCAGGGCCAGAACATTTTAAACCTTTTTCATAACATTGTCCTACGTGCTCTCCTTGATCCAAATAAAGTTCAGAACATGGTCCGCAAGGGCCAGTAGGGCCCATAGCCCAAAAATTATCTTTGTCACCAAGACGGACAATTCTGTTTTCAGGAACTCCCATGGTTTGCCAAATGGCAAAGGCCTCATCATCGGAATGGTGGACGGTTGCCCAAAAACGGGACATATCTAACTTTAATTCGTCTTTTGAAAATTCATACGCCCATTGAATGGCTTCTTTTTTATAATAGTCTCCAAAACTCCATGATCCTAACATTTCAAACATAGTACAGTGACGGCCATCTTTGCCAACATCATCAAGGTCGCCTACACGAATGCATTTTTGCGCATTGGTTGCTCTTTTATAGGGACGAATTTCTTCACCTGTTAAACAAGATTTAAATTGAGTCATTCCTGCAATAGTAAAAAGAATGGTTTGGTCACCAATGGGAATTGTGGAGGCACTGGGAACATAGGTATGTTGTTTAGATTCAAAGAATTGAATAAATTTTCGGCGGATGTCGTTTGTCTTCATAAAATCTCCAGATGCCTACCACGTTTGCAAAAAATTAGTTACGGATAATGTAATATCATAGCGTACGGAGTTACCGAGCTTAGATAACATATAGAATGCCCTTTGTTTGATAGCAATAAGCAAGTTTAAGGAAATACGAATATATGGGTGATAAAAATAGTCAAGACACCTCCTTGGTAAGTGATTCAGAAAAATTAGGAAAAGCAAGTTTTGGAGCTATGTTAGGTGTTCTATTTTCTAGAGCTTCTGGTGTTGTGAGAACTGCGGTTGTAAATGCTACTTTTGGAATTGGCGTCTCTCTAGATGCTTTTAATACTGCATTTCGTTTTCCAAATGGATTAAGAGATCTTCTTGCGGATGGCGCTCTTTCTGCTGCATTTGTAAAAGTATTAATTGATGAAAAAGCAAATGGAAAAGATGCAGAATTAAAACTGATTAAAATTGTGCTTGGATTTTTTACTTTTGTTACTTTTTCATTAGCAATTTTGGCAGCTATTTTTTCTAAACCATTTATGAATTTGTTTATGAGCGAAGAATTTAAAAACTCGGGAGGTTTAGAGCTCACATCTTTTTTATTTAAAATACTCGCATTTTATTTGCCATTTACAATGCTAAATGCTGTTGCTATGGCAATTTTATCTATTTTAGGTCAGACTTTTCGCGCTATGAACGGTTCTGCATTTTTAAATGTTGGAATTATTGGGTGTGCGCTATGCTCTCCTATTTTCATTATGTATGGAATAAATCCTATATATGGTGTAGCAATTGGGGCGATGCTTGGTGTTATTATTCAAATGATTTATCAATTTATTCCATTATATAAATTAGGATACATTGGTTTTCCTAATTTTAATATAAAAGATTGGTTTAAATATAAACCATTGCATGAAGTTTTAAAATTAATGATTCCACGGACAATAGCTCAGGGGGCTTTAATTATAGCATTAATGATAAATACTTTTTATGCCATTCAAATTGGTTCTGGCGTGTTAAGTTATATTGTTACGGCAATGATGATCATACAAGTTCCTATTGGTTTATTTGGTGTTGCTACAGGTTTTGCTGCTCATCCTGTGTTAACAAAAGCAATTCGTGATGGACAAAATAGAAAATTTTCCAGTTTGCTAACCGAAAGTATGGATACTTCGCTTTGGTTAGCCGCCTTAACGACAGCTTGTTTTGCTTTGTTTATTGTTCCTTTTTATGCCGTTTTATTTCAGCATGGTAAAGTAGCAATGCATGATACGATACAAAACTCAATTGCGGTGTGTGCTTACTCAATTGGAATTATTTTTAGTGCTGGTTCAAAAGTAGTGTTAAATGCTTTTTATGCGATTAACTCAACAAAACAAATTGTATATAATGCGATAGTTTATTTAGTAATAAATGCATCATTAAGTTCTATTTTAGCTCCTAAGTTTGGAATTATTGGTTTAGGAATTTCTTTTAGTACGGCAACAGCAATTGATTTTTTTATGAACTACTTTTTCTTAAAAAAGATTTATCAAAAAAAGAATTTTGGAGATAGCCCCTATGTTGAAGGTGGTAAATATTTTCAAATAAAAATATTTTCTTTTGCTATGTTTGCTTATTTGTTTGGGACTATAGGGATATTATCATCAAAATATTTATGGGATAATTTTAGCTCTATTTTTTCTATAAAATTAAATTTTTTAACAAATTTTTTGATTTTAAGTATTGGCGGTTTTTTATTTATTTTAATAAGCTATTTTTTAGTTTATTACTTTGGACCTGTGAATTTAAAAAGATTGTTAGTGAAAATAAGAAAAAAGGTTTTTAGGAAAAATTAAATTAATTTATAGGCACTAGGTTTTTTAATCTTTGAACCCAATTATTAAATAAATGACACTCAACACAAATCTTTTCTATTCCCATTTCTATCGCAATTAATGAACCGTGCGTTACTTTTTCATACTCATGAAATAAGTTTTTAATACGTTTGCTTGGAGCTGTTATTGCCGAATTATTAATGTGTTCAGGAGTTTCAAATAAATTTCTGATATTTTGAAACTCTTCAGCTAATGATGATTTCCCAATTTCAGCGGCAATTATTGATGGTGAACTAAATAATAATCCTTCAAATTCATACATTTGAACATAAGGAAAAAAACGTTTCATTGCCTGAACTTCTATATTTTGAGTTAACTTATCAATGAATATTTGATGAAGAGTATTTTGTTTCTCTAAAATAGTTTGTTTGCTTATGGCTTCTTGTTTTCCTGGAAAATCATGGGGTAATCCATAAAAATCAAACAAAGTAGTGCAATATGAATTTTTGTCATGTAAAAGTCTTCCTTTTAGATCACAAATCACTCTTTCTATTTTAAAATTACCACCTTTATGTCCAGGTTTTCCTATTAGAGATGGAATAAGAAATATTTCTAAAGGTGTAAAAATTTTTGAGAGGACTTCATTAACAAACATTTCTTCTGTTTGGCCTTCACAAATCACATGAACTCGAATCATTTGCTTGGTCGTCCTCCTAATATATTTTTTTCCCAAAGTTCTCCAACGGAATAGTTTTCAAGCCAGCTTGAAAAATCATCTTCATTTAATCGTTTAAAAATAGAATTTCCATTATCTCGTTCAACTACAATTAAATCTTCAATTGTAAATTCATTTAATAATGGAACAGATTGAGTAGAGACAATAACTTGCATTCGAGTAGACGCAGAGCGGAGCAATGCACCAAGCAATGTAATTGCAAAGGGATGTAATCCGAGTTCTGGTTCATCAATTATAATTGTTGCAGGAGGATCTGGTTGTAATAAAACAGTAACTAAACAGATAAAGCGAATAGATCCATCAGATAGTTGACTTGGCCATAACGGATAATCACTATCTTTTTGTTTCCACACAAGGTTAATCAGTTCTTCTTCGGTAGATAAAATTTGAGGTTTTAAAACAAAATCATCAAAAAATGGGATTGCTAATCGGATGTTTTTGCATATTAGTTCATAAATTTCAGAATGTTGTTTTTTTAATTTATAAAGAAAAGCCGCTAAATTTGAAGCGTCTGATCTTAAATAATCATTGTCATGTAAAGAGCCTTTGCGTTTAACGGCAGCGGTATCTGTTGTATCGTGAAAATGATAAACTTTCCATTTAGATATTGCATTAAAACAATGCAAAGCGACTTTTTTTGAATTTCCCGCTTTTACTTCCTCTTTCAATTTTGATTCTTTATGCCCAGTTCCAAGATTTGGCCTTGTTACTCCAAAAAGAGGTCCATCAAAATAAAGCTGTTCTTTTTCAAAAACAAATCCCCCATCAACAGTAGGTGTAATTACAAAATCGTATCCATTATCAGCAAAACGAATTGAAGATTCAATTTGTTTCGTTTCTTTTACACCAAATGAAATGATTCGATCAGCTTCGCCTTGTTCGGAAGTCCATGATTGTAAACGTTTTTCAACAAGTTCGCTAAGCAGTTTAAAATAGGAAACAAAATTGCTTTTACCAGCTCCATTGGCGCCAATTAGAATATTTAATTGATTTAAATGAAATTCGTCCAATTTTTTAATGGACTTAAAACCACGAATTGTAAGTGATTTTATAGATTTTCCCATCTACTAACCTCCGAGTCGGTAAACTTTCCATCAAGACAGATAGTGAAATATTCTTAGAAGAACAAGGTCGCTTTTTAATTTATCATTTTTTATACGTCAATGAATAAAAAACGATCAGTTGTTTTATTTAGTGTTTTTAAAAATTTAATATCATGATTACAATTGAATATTTTGAGGAATGAAATGTGAATTTGATTTTTCTTAAATCAATACTCCATTTGCACATAAACTGTTTTTAATTGAGTATAATTTTCAATAGCAGCAAGACCATTTTCTTTGCCAAAACCTGAAGCTTTAAAGCCTCCAAATGGAATTTCGACGGGGCTAATATTATAATTATTAATCCAACACATTCCCGCCTGAAGATTTTCAATAATGCGGTGTGCTCTCGTTAAATCGTTTGTAATTACACCTGCTGCTAAACCATATTTTGTATGATTTGCTCTATCAATTACTTCTCTCTCATCTTTAAAATCCAAAATAGACATAACAGGACCAAAAATTTCTTCTTTAACAATTGTCATTTCATCATGGCAATCCGAAAAAATTGTTGGTTGAATAAAGTTTCCATTAGAGAAATGACTTTCGCTAGGGCTCCATTCTGGTTGTTTTCCTCCATAAATAAGTTTAGCGCCTTCTTGGATGCCTTTTTCAATGTAAGACATTACTTTATGCAGGTGATCTCTGCTTATAAGAGAACCCATTTGAGTGCTGTGGTCAAAAGGATCTCCTATTTTAATTTTAGACACTTTATTAAGTAAACATTCAATAAATTTATTTTTAATTTTATGATGAACAAAAACTCTTGTTCCGTTACTACAAACTTCACCCTGTGTATAAAAATTAGCTAGAATAGCGATATCTGCCGCTTTTTCAATATCAAAGTCATCAAAAATAATAAGTGGAGATTTTCCTCCAAGTTCTAAACTCACTTGTTTTAAATTGTGAGCGGCATTTTCCATGATCTTTTTTCCAGTAGCATAAGAGCCCGTCAAAGAAATTTTATTTATTTCTGGATGCAAAGATAAATACTCACCAACATCTTTTCCCCCTTGAATAACTTGAAAAACTCCTTCAGGAATTCCTGCTTCAAGATAGATTTCTGCTAAACGACTTGCAGACATTGGCGTGAGTTCAGAGGGTTTAAAAAGCATCACATTTCCACTTGCTAAAGCAGGAGCCGATTTCCAGCAGGCAATTTGAAAAGGATAATTCCAAGCTCCAATACCAGCACAAATACCAATGGGTTCTCTGCGAGTATAGGCAAAAGATTTTTCTAATTGAATATAATCACCTCGAATGGTAGGTGCCACACCTGCATAATATTCGAGAACGTCCGCAGCGCTTGGAATGTCTGTTTCAAGAGCTTCTTTAATTGGTTTTCCTGTATCAATCACTTCTAGTTGAGCAAGTTCATGGTAACGGCTACGAATAATTTGTGCTGCTTTTGAAAGAATTTTAGCCCGTTCAAAACCACTTCTATTTTTCCAAATTTTAAAACCTATTTTTGCTTTTTGAATTGCACTTTCAATCTCGTAATTTTGAGTTATTTCAACATCACAGATTTTTTTACCAGTAGAGGGAGAGTAATTAGAAAAAGTTTTTTGCATGGTACTTCCTTTCGTGTAAAAATTCTAAATTTAAATAACACAAAATAAATTGAAAGGATATAAAAAGATATATAAAAATAGAAAAGCGTTAAAAATTATGTTTTGAAAATACGATTTTATTTTATTTTTTTATATATTTTAAAAATTTATAAATATTATAATTTGAAATTTAAAATATATTTATAAATTAAGAACGAAATAAATAGAATTGATCTTACTCATTACCATAATCAACGGGTTGAGCAGAGTACTTTTTTAAAATCTCAGAATAGACGGAACTTGTTTTAAATTTGTTTATTTTTAAAGATGCCGCTGATATAAATTCTTTATCTGATTTTATAGAAGTTGCAATCCAAGTTTTATTATTTAATATAGGGCCAATTTTGTCGAAATTTGTAACGGATAAATTTTCTTTTTTAATAATATACTCAGCAACAATACTTCCTTCTATCCATCCGTCAATTCTTTCATTTAGGAGTTTTTTTAAGTTTTGTTCATTACTTGTTACAGTTGATATTTCACCCATAAATTTTTTATCACTTAATGTAAGAATTAATGAGGACCCATTAATAACACCAATGGAGCTTAATTTATTTAAGCCAGCTCCATTTTTTTTAATCCATCCTATTTTTGTATAAATAAAAACAGGAGTGATATAAATAGGAGATATCCATTGATATTCATTTTCTCTAGAAGCGTTACGTGAAATAAAAATAAGTGAGTTTTTTTCATTTTTAGTTTCTTCTAAAGCTCTAGCTAACGGAAAAGCAGAAAAAGAATAATTTCTAAAAATATTTACAGATAAATCGATGATTAGACCTTCAAGCTTATTTAAATTGTTATACCCCGATTGAGGAGGAACATTATCCGAAATATTTATTTTAATATTAGAATCAGCAATTAAATAATTATGATATAGAATAGGAATTATGGAATAGAATAATATCAATTGTATTTTAATATTTTTCATAAATTACTTTTCCTTCTTTATTTTATTATTAACATTTTTTTCCTAAGACCATATTCTGTTATATTCGAATAAGGGTTAAAGTTAAATTTTATTTCAGGTTCTTGGAATAAATTATATTCCAAATAATATAATTTCAAATGAATGATACTAAATTTAATATAGTAAAAGAGAGTTCTAAATATTTTTAAAATGAAACTCATTTTTAGTAATTTCCTATTAAATATTTTTTAATTATGTTTAGATTTTTTGAAAATTTTTGATTTTTATTAGTATAATAATAAATTTTTTTAAATTGAGTTACAAATAAATTAGCCACTAAATTAATATATCTGTTTTGTTCATTCATGTTATGAACCCTTTTTTAGAAGGATAAAATTGATTTCATTTCAATATCTCATAGCATTACTTTATTTTCAAAAAATATTTTATAAAAAAAAATTATCAAATTTAGTTAAAAAAATAAATTTGATAAAATATATGATTCAGATATAGATTTTTTAGGAGTTATTTTGTCCAAAGGCAATTAATATTTTTTTTGCTCGGTACAATTGAAAAAATTGAATAAAATATAAAATGGCAACGATAATAGAACATATATTAATTGCTTTTTCATTGCTTATCAGAAAAAAAGATACAATATTTACGGAAAAAAATGCCATAAATGTATAAAAGCCGCAAGTTGTAGTTTTAGAAGAATTGTTATTTTTTAATAAAAGTGCTGCACCTAATTTTGCTTTGTATATTAGGTAAGCCCATAAAATATTACCAACAAAGGGGATTATTGTTAACCAAGTTATCCAAGGATAGGGAAAAGCGGTTACTTTTAAAATTTTATGGAGCCAATATAAATAAAGGCAATGCATCCCTATAAAAAGAGATACAATTACGATTAAAACCACTATAATTTCAGACGTCATGAAAATGATTCCTTTTAATTATTAATATATTGCTTATAGAGAAGGAGAGTTTGGCCAATTTACTTTTTCACTTATTAATACGGCAATTTTTTCAAGACCTTTTTCATCTGTTTCAGAAAATCTTGCAAATACAGGGCTGTCTATATCTAAAACACCGATGAGAGTCTCTAGAGTTGCTTTTTTATTGGGATAAAAAAGAGGAAAAACAATTTCAGAAAAAGAAGCGCTATCACAAGCAATGTGGTTTTCAAATTTATGAACATTATCAACACGAATTGTTTTTAATTGTGTTGCAGCTGCTCCACAAACCCCTTTGTCTAAAGCAATTCTTGTACATGCCATTTTTCCTTGAAAAGGGCCAACTATAAGCTGGTTCTCTTTTAATAAATAAAAACCCACCCAATTTATTTGTTGAAGAGTCTCATTTAGCAAAGCTGTTACGTTAGAAAGCTGTGCGAGCCAATCATTTTCCGAATCTAAATACGAATTGACCATTTTATAAAGATTATCATAATATTCATCATTTTTTGTTATGTCTATAGCTGGATGAAAATTCATAAGTTATATTTATTTCCTTACTTAAGAGAAAAATAAAATCGCAATTCATTTTTTAAATCAATCAAAAACTGAATTCAAGTGTTTTATATTTTAAAGAAATATTAACAAAAATATTTCTTTAATCAAATATTTAATCTTTAAAAAATAAATTTCAAAGGATTGATTTTTATTTCTTTCAGAGATAAAACAAAGTCGATAATGAGAATCATTCTCATTTTAGGACTTTTTTTGGTAACATGAAATCATGCAAAATGCAATTTGTGATAAAAATTATAAGTTGTTCATAGGAGGAAGTTTTTTTTCTCTTTTAGGCGATTATATCGGCTGGCTGCTTTAAATTGGTTTGTTTGGAAATCTTCGAATTCTGTTCTAAGTTTAAGCATTTTAAATTTTGCAAGATTAATTCCTGCCTTATTTATTGGATACTTAGGTGGTTATCTATGCGATAAATATAATCCCAAAAAAATATTAATTTTATTATATTTCACAACATTAGGTATAAATATCATTTTATTTATTTTAATATCTCAAAGTGAATTTCATATTTTATTTATATCAGCCCTTGTTTTTATTAAAGGTATTTTTTCTGAAATGGAACCAGCTGAAAGAAATTCGTATCTCCCATTTTTGGTTTCCCCACAATTTATATATTCAGCTGTTTCTTTATATTCTACAGTTTTAAATATTTCAGGTGTGTTAGGTCCTGCAATAGCAGGTTATGCTTTAATTAAATTATCACCAAATTATTTATATCTAACTCAAGTCATAGGACAAAGTATTATTTTAATTTCAATTCTATATTTGCCTATTAAATATTTAAAAATGAATACAAATAGAGTTGAATTAAAAAAATATGAGTATAAATATATTTTCCATTTTTTAAAAAATAAGAAAGAATTATTATTTATTTTTATATCTGGATGCCTTTCTATGTTTTTTATATATCCTTACATCCCAATGATGTCCGCTTTTGCTAGTTTAAATAATAATTATGGACCTGAAATATATGGCAATTTTTTAATGATATCCGCACTGGGATGTATTATAGGATCGAGTTTTGTAACTTTTTTAAACAAAAAAATACGGATTCACTTTATATTTATATCGATTCTTTTTTCTAGCGTTATGCTGATGGTAATAGGTTATTCTAAACAATTATTGATGATTGCTATAGGATTATTTCTTGTCGGATTTTTTAGCCAATTTGCAAGAACAATGAACCGAATTTATTTTCAAATTCATGCTCCAGAAAAAATAAGAGGTAGGTTAATTAGTATCTCTCTATGCGATAGAGGATTTATTCCATTAGGTGTTTTATTTTCAGGATTTTTATCAGAATTATATTCTATCTCAAATGTTTTTATTTTTCTTGGTTTAAGTTGTTTTCTATTTCTCATAACTTTGGCGTTTATTTTTTATTTTTCAGAAAAAAGGTATTTAATCAATGATAATAAATAAATTTAAAATAATTTTTTACGTTTTATCTTTTTTAATGACGACTTATTCTTTTGCAAATGTTCATGAAAAAAGAGATATTGCAATTCAAATTAATGAATTAAGAATTGACTATAGTGATAAACGAATCATAGCTCTCAGTTTATCAGCAATCGAAATGTTAGATATCATGGGTGTAAAGCCAGTAGGTATTTCCCTAACAGGTTCCCAAACTTTACCATATTATCTTGCATCTAAAATGAAAAATGTTGAAATTGTAGGAAGTGTAGCTAATCCGAGTCTAGAACGCATTCAATCCTTAAAACCAGACTTAATTATAATTGATCGCATTTATGAAGAACAAAAAGAAATTGTAAATAAGTTAAATAAAATAGCTCCTGTTTTAAATATTCGATCGGAAGATTATAAAAGTACTTTAAATGTCTTAAAACAAATTGGACAGGTCTTTAAAAAAGAGAAAGAAACAACTCATTTTATAAATAAATTTAATAAAACAATTTATGAAGTAAAGCAAAATTCATCAAATAAAAAAAGAACGATTTTAGCAATTTATATAACAAATAATAAAATTTGGGCTTGGACAGATAAATCGTTTTTAGCTTCTCTCTTACAAGAAATAAATGTGGATTATGCATTCAAAGAAAAAAGCAATTCTCCATACAAAGATTTAACGGAATTAAATTTTGAAAAAATTTTGGAAATAGACCCAGATAAAATTCTTGTCTTTGAAGATCCAGGGAAAGATATCATTCCATTTTTAGAAAAAAATTCTATTTGGAAAAATTTAAAATCAGTAAAAAATAAAAATATATCTGTTGTCAATAGGGATATTTGGTCAAGAAGTCGTGGTCCACTTGCAGCAGAGGTTATCGTAAAAACCATGGAAAATGATTCAAAATGAATTTTATGTCAATAAAAATTCAAATATTAATTCCATTTCTTCTTTTATCTTTAATGTTAGCCATATTTTTTAGTTTACAAATGGGAACAGCTCAAATTGATTTTAGAACCATAATAAAATCATGGCAAAATTTAAATTTAAGCAAAGAATATATTATTATTTATGAAATAAGACTGCCAAGAACGCTTCTTGCCGCTTTAATTGGAGCAAACCTATCTGTTGCAGGTGTTCTTATTCAAACTTTAAGTAGAAACCCATTGGCTGATCCTAAAATAATGGGGGTTTCTGCAGGTGCTGCCTTCGTTATTGTTGCTTTATCTTTTTTTCAAATAAATATTTCACCAAACTATTTTGTTCCTGTAACTTTTTTGGGAGCCTTTTTAGGAGGATTATTTGTATTTAGTTTTTCTACGATAAGAAGTATTTCAATTGGAAAATTTGTTTTAGCTGGAGTTTCAGTCAGTAGTTTTTTATTTGCTTTATCAACTGGGATGATGATTCTTTTAGGGGATAGTGCAGGAATGATATACTCCTGGCTTGCAGGAGGTTTTTCGGGTGTTGGCTGGCATGAACTTAAATTAATATTACCTTGGTCTATTCTATCATTATTCGTATCTTTACTTATTTCAAAATATTTAAATGTTTATATTTTAGGAGATGAAATTGCAAAAGGACTTGGATTAAATTTAAATAAGCTAAAAATTTTACTTTGTGTATTGATTATTTTTTTGACAGGTTGTTCTGTTAGTGTTTCTGGTGCCATCGGATTTATCGGTCTCATAATCCCACATATAACAAAAAAAATAGTTCCACAGAACTATTTTTTGATCATTCCAGTTAGCGCCATTTTAGGAGCACTTGTTTTGGTTTTGTCGGATATGTTTTCTCGTTATCTATTTATGCCAAATGAAATTCCTGTTGGTGTTCTAACCGCATTTATTGGGTGTCCTTTTTTTCTTTATTTAATTCGAAAATATAGCTAAAAAGGAGCATTTCGTGAATTCAATTTTTAAACATAATTTGTCCAATACAAAAGTAGTTTTAAATATATTCTTTTTGTCTTTTCTTTTAGCTTTATTTTTCATTTTAGGAAATATTTTTGGAGATGTTAAAGTTCATTTAGATTTTACCTTTCCTCATATTTTTTATAATTTAAAAAATAATATTATAGTATATGAATATAGACTTCCAAGAACATTAGTAGCCATATGTGTAGGGGTCAATTTTTCTTTAGCTGGTTGTATTTTACAATCTATTACTAGAAATTCTTTAGCAGCTCCAAATATTATTGGGATCAATTCAGGGGCAAGTTTTTTTTCTGTTCTTTCTTTATTTGTATTGACTCAGTCCCTATTTTTTATTTTACCAGTAGCAGCGTTTTTCGGAGCAATTTTTTCTTGCATTCTTGTTTATCTAATCTCTTATAAAAATGGAATAAACCCATTTCGATTAATTCTTACAGGAATTGCAATCGATATTTTATTTCAAGCAGGAACTTCTTTTATATTAATTCACAATTCTCTCGAAGTAGGATCTGCTTTTATGTGGCTATCGGGGAGTCTTTGGGGAAAAACATGGGGAGATTTTTATTTTATTCTTCCATGTACCATAATTGGTTGTTTCGTTACTTTTCTTTTTTCTCATAAATTAAAAGCATTTCATTTGAATGAAGAATTAATAATAGGAATTGGAATAAATGCAAATAAAAATAGAGTTATTTTATTATTTATTTCTGCATTTTTATCTGCAAGTGGTGTCTGTATTGTAGGTCCCATTGGATTTATTGGCTTGATTGTTCCTCATTTAGTAAAAATATTGGTTGGATATCAATATAAAATAGTTATTATATATTCTGGTTTAATTGGAGCTATTTTAGTTGTTTTTTCTGATATGATGGGAAGAACTATTTTTGCTCCATTTGAAATACCTGCTGGCATTATTGCTAGTTTAATTGGATCCCCATACTTTATATATCTATTAATAAAATCGAGGTTTTAATTATTTTATGAATGAAGAGATACACAGTGAAAAATTAAATCTTTGTTATAAAAAAATAAATGTCATTGATAATTTAAATATTGTGATTAAAAAAAATAAAATTACTGCTTTGATTGGAAGCAACGGATCAGGAAAATCTTCTATTTTAAAAGCATTATCACGTATTATAAAACCTTCAAGAGGAGATGTTTATTTAAATGGGAAATCAATTTATCAATATACAAATAAAGAAGTGGCAAAATTATTATCCATTTTACCACAAGCTCCGGAAGCTCCCTTAGATTTTAGTGTTTTGCAATTGGTTCAATTGGGTAGATTTCCAAATCAAAATTTTATAGGCTCATTAAATAAACACGATCATGAAAAAATAGAATGGGCTCTTTTATCTACCGATATGTTTGAATTAAAAGATAGAAAACTATCCGAATTGAGCGGAGGTCAAAAACAGCGGGCATGGATTTCAATGGCTTTAGCTCAAGGCGGAGATTATTTATTTTTAGATGAGCCAACAACTTATTTAGATATGAAGCATCAAATTGAAATATTAAATGTTTTAAAAAAATTAAATGAAAACGAAAAAAAGACAATTGTTATGGTTCTTCATGATATCAATCAAGCTGCAAAATATGCTCAACATATAATAGCAATAAAAAAAGGTAAAATTTACTTTGAAGGCAGTATTCCAGAAGTCATGAATGCACAAAGAATTGAATCTATTTTTGGTGTGAAAGGCATAATTATTAACGAGGATAAAATGAATACACCATTATTTTTTCCAGAAGAGGTCTCAAATGTTTGAACAGATAGCTAAATTAGCAATTTTAAGTCGTTTATTTCAATCTATAATTAGAGAAAAAATTATTAAAAAAGAAAGTATTTCTTTTTTAAGTAATGATAAAATTGAGATTCATATTTCGCCTAAATTAAAATTAATTGCTTTTATCAAGTCTTTTTTTTCTTTTTAACGATTTGATTTAGTCAAAAATTTATATTTAGAAAATTCTGGTATTGTTTCAGAAATTTCTCACCCTAATGATTTATTAGATTTAATAAAAGAGCAGTGGCTGCAAGAAAATGAAAATTCGGTAAATAGTTTTGATCAATTTCAAATTGAAATACAAAATAGTGTTTCAAATATGATATTAGCTCAAATGTCATTTGAAATGAATAAATCCTCATTTGAAAATGATAAAATAGAATATGGAATTAACAATTCATTCGATTGGGTATTAAAACAAAAAGAAAAAAATAAGAAATTTAGTTCCCTTTCTTTTTATGAACAAAGTGTTTTAAATGGTCATCCTGTTCATCCTGGATCAAAGACGAGAATGGGTATGAACCTTGAAGATCTCATTCAATATTCCCCTGAATGGCGTAAAATAGTTTCATTAAAATTAGTTGCTATTGATAAAAAGTATTCCAAAGTAACAATGGATAAAAATGGATATTTATGCGATATTTTATTTGAAGATTATCCTGGATTAGAAGAAAAATTTAAATTAGAAATGAAGGATAAGGGACTGAATTATGAATTTTACGACTTAATACCTGTGCATCCTTGGCAACTAAAGAAAACAATTCATCAAATATTTCCTGATCAATTAAAGGACAAAAAAATTATACCTATAAATTCATTTGAAATAAAAGCCCGCTCTTTGATCTCATTTCGATCATTTGCTCCTGAATCGCTTGAAATTAATAATTCTCATCATATTAAAACTTCCATTAATTTATTGACAACGAGTGATGTTCGTACCATTTCTCCAAGAGCGACTCAAAGTGGTCCATTGATATCTCATATTTTAAATTCAATTCAAAATAATTTAAAAGAATTTATGGAAGGAAAATTTAAAATACAATCTGAAATTGCAGGAATTTATTATAACGAACATTCAGATAAATATTCAAAGTTAGAAAAAGCTAAATTAGGTCAAAATTTAAGTTGTATTTTAAGAGATAATCCTGAAAATTATGTAAAAAATCAGGGAATTTGTATGCCTGCGGCTGCACTTTTAGAAAGATCACCATTGAGTAATAAAATAATATTAAATGAAATAATTGATATTTATAAAAAAGAAAAATATTTTAATTCAGAAATCGATGGTGCGATTTCATTTTTTAAAAAATATATTGATTTATCTATCCCACCATTATTAACACTTATGAGCAAATATGGAATAAGTTTAGAAGCACATATGCAAAACAGTATGGTTGCATTTCGAAATGGAGAACCTATTTTGTTGATCGTAAGAGATTTCTCTGATATTCGTATTTCTGAAGAAAGATTGTTAAAACATAATTATTTTATAAATTTAGATATTCAAAATTCTATGATATTTTGTAAAAATATTTCTGTATTGCATAAAAATATTTTTTATTCATTTTTTCAATCACATATTGGTGAAATCATAATTACTTTAAATCGAGAATTTGGTATTGAGGAAAAGCTATTATGGAAAATTGTAAAGAATAAATGTTCTGATACTTTTAATGAACTTAAAAAAGAACCTGATTTTAAAGAGCAAATAGAAGAAGATGAATATGAACTATTTAAAGAGAATATTCAATTAAAAGCATTAACAAAAATGAGGTTAATGGGTGAAATGTGTGAATATTATTTTGTGGACATTAAAAATCCATTAAATGGTATTGAATAAATTAATGGTTATATCTTGTCTTTCAAAAATATAACCATTCCATTTAGGGCTATGACTTCAAATAACTTCATTATTTAAATTTAAGAAAATCTTTCTAATATTCTCAGAACCCATTGTTTGAATTAATTCCATGTTACCAATTCAATAATTTTGTCATCTTGATCTCTTATATAAACGCCTGTGGCATTTGAATAAGCATAAATTTTTGGTGACATTCCATGTAATTGAATCTGTGATGGTGTATGAATTTGTAAAAATGAGTTTGAATCTTTATTCGGGTCGCCAAAATAGGAGTTCAATGACCAATTACCAGAATCTGTTAAATAGAATTTAAATCTTTTTTTTCCAGTTGGGTCATAAAAATAAAATGTATCTGATGCTGAACCAGAATTAAAGACAAGTTGGCATCCTGGAGGAAAATCAGAATTGGATGGACAAGAATAAGAGTAGCCATCGTAATTACGCTTTATTTGCGTGTTATCCAGAGTGCTAATATTTACTGCATAGTCAGCAAATGAAATATTTGAATAAAATACAGGAATAACGCTTAAAAATATTTTTAAATATAATTTTATGCTCATAATAAAACCTTCTATTAATATGATGGGACACTAACAGGCCAAGGAATTAAATTATTTGGATCGCTGCTATTAGAGTTAAGAAAGGCAGTTGAACCCGAAGAAATACCCGTGTTTGATTTTAAATCCTTATATTCTTGAGCCTTACTAAAAACAAATTCACTATTATTTTGTAATCGACTATTTAAATCATTTACTAAATTATCGAGTACTGGAAATTGATCATTAATGCCAACATATAAAACATATTCACCAATACTTGCTTGTTTACTTGGTTTTTCAAACGTAACTGTATGTGATACGGTTCTTGAATTTTGAAAGGACACGCTTTTATTGATCTCTTGACCAATCGCACCACTTAGATCTACTCCATTAATTGGTATTTTTAATCCGATTGACCAAGATAATGTTGTTGAAGAAGTATTTGTTAAGCCTGTTGTGTATGAAAATTGAAAGGATTGAGAAGTGTCAGGACTTAAATAACTTTTTTGTTCTAACTTCCAAAAGCTTAAGTATTCAACTTTATTTCCTGAAAACATATCATCAAAGAGTTGTTTTTTTTCGGAGCAATTACCTCCATTTCCATCACATATTTGATAGTATGAACTTGGAGCCAAAGGCAATTCAATAAGTGAAATAGGTGTATTATAATTATATGAAAAGTAAGTTGCTATGTTGAAGTAGGGTTAGGTTAGATTTGAAAATCAACCTTTTCAGAGTATTATTTTGAAAGAACGCCTCTAAGAGTTGGAGGTTAAAATGTCTGAATCCATAATTAGTCCTAATTTGAAAAAAATTTATGTGGGAATTGATGTTCATAAAAAAACGTACGCAGTTACTGTCCTAGGTTCTGATATAGTTAAAAAACGAGTTTCAATGTCCGCATGTCCAAAGGCCCTAATTTCATTTTTAAAAAATAATTACCAAAATTCAGAAATATATTCGGTGTATGAGGCGGGGTTTTCTGGTTTTCATTTACATAGGAAATTATTAGATTCAGGAATTAAAAATATAGTAGTCAATCCTTCATCTATTGAAATATCAGCCAATAAAAAAGTTAAAACAGATAAAAAAGATTCATACAAATTAGCAGAACATTTGTCATTAGGACGCTTGATTGGAATTAATATTCCTTCATTAGATCAAGAATATAAGAGGTTATTATCAAGAACTAGAGAACAGCTAATGATTCAAAGGGTCCGTACTGGAAATCAAATTAAAAATAAATTGTTCCAATTTGGTTATATTGATTTCTCTGAAGAAAAGGTTATGAGTAGAAAATATATATCAAATTTAGTTTATTTAGAACTGAAAAATGAATTAAAAATAACAATTAATTGTCTTGCAAATATCTGGCTATATTTGCAATCCCAGATAAAAGAATTAGAAAAAGAGTTGAAAAAACAAGCTGAAAATGAATCTCATATTGAACTGATTTACCAAAGCGTTCCTGGTATAGGTGAGGTATCTGCAAGAGTTCTAGCGAATGAGCTTGGAGACATGTTGCAATTTAAAAATGAAAAATCACTATTTAGTTTTGTGGGATTAACCCCTGTTGAATATTCCTCAGGAGAAAATATAAGACAAGGAAACATATCTAGACAAGGCAATTCAAGATTAAGAAAAATATTAGTTGAATGTGCTTGGACCACTATTTCTAAAGATCCAGAAATGGAAGAGTCATTTAACAGAATAGCTGCAAAAAGAGGAAAAAAAAGAGCTATAGTTGCAATAGCAAGAAGACTTATTGGAAAAATTCGCGCTTGTTTTAAAGATAAATCACCTTATAAAATTAATATTTCAAAAATTCGTTCCATAAAATCGGAGGAAAAATATTGAAAAAATATATTAAAATTTAAAATAAACTTCAATTTATTTTAAATCTCAGTTTGATAAATAAGTTATAACTTAGTTTGTAAATATTGTGACTTCGTTAACGAATCCTGCGTGTATTTTTTTTTAAAGTAACCGCGTCGGTAAGTTTGGAGCACAACCCTTTAGCTTTACGAATAAACAACTTGCAGCATAGTTTATATTATGACTGCGAATAACAGGATGTTAAGCTTATCAAAGGGGAAATTAAAATTAATTATGAAAGTTTACAAGAATTCTTAATTAAAATGCTGGGTTTTTAAATTCAGCTTTTAAAAGATTATTTTGCGATTGACACTTCACATAACAG
>RRZU011285375.1_pt1 | contig 25180 bp, 18 predicted proteins | sample 2165561 | NCBI WGS metagenome assembly RRZU01 (sample SAMN10456909, study PRJNA506462) | wastewater metagenome | isolation source: wastewater sludge | place: USA: Moscow, Idaho | reverse complement strand
TCCGCATCACCACCTTCAGACCACAGCAGTTCGAAAACCTGTTTGGCCAGCTTGCCGGAGATCGTGTCATCCATGACCCTGAGCAGCAGGCCGGCAAGCTGCGCAGGGCTGACACGGCTCGCGTCGATGCCCAGGCCATCGCGGTTCAGCGCCGCCATCAACTCGCCATTGATCCAGTTCGCAGCGAGCTTCGCACTGCCTGGTGCGGCAGCGACCACTGCTTCAAAGAACGTGGCCAGCTCGATACTGGCGGCCAGCAACGCGGCATCCGCAGACCCCAGGCCATAGGCCGCGACAAACCGCGCCCGCTTGGCCTCCGGCAGCTCCGGCATGCGGGCCTGCACAGCTGCTATGTAGTCGGCGTCGATGACCACCGGCAACAGATCGGGATCGGGGAAGTAGCGGTAATCGTTGGCCTCTTCCTTGCCGCGCATCGAGCGGGTTTCGCCCCTGTCCGGGTCGTACAGCCGGGTTTCCTGCAACACCTTGCCGCCGGATTCGATCAGGTCGATCTGGCGCTCGATCTCGAACTCGATGGCCCGCTCGACGAAGCGGAACGAGTTGAGGTTCTTGATCTCGGCGCGGGTGCCGCAGTTCGGATCGCCCTTGCGCCGCACCGACACGTTGGCGTCGCAGCGGAATGAGCCTTCCTGCATGTTGCCGTCGCAGATGCCCAGATAGACGACCATCTGGTGCAGCTTTTTCATATAGGCCACCGCCTCTTTCGCCGAACGCAGATCCGGCTCGGAGACGATTTCCAGCAGCGGCGTGCCGGCGCGGTTCAGGTCAATCCCGGATTGGCCGTGAAAATCCTCGTGCAGCGACTTGCCGGCGTCTTCTTCCAGGTGGGCGCGGGTGATGCCGATCACCTTGCTGGTGCCGTCGTCCAGGTCGATGGTCAACTCGCCCTTTTGGACGACGGGCAACTCGTATTGGCTGATCTGGTAGCCCTTGGGCAAATCGGGGTAAAAGTAATTCTTGCGGGCGAACACCGAACGCCGCGCCACCTCGGCGCCGATCGCCAGCCCGAACATCGCCGCCATGCGCACCGCCTCCCGGTTCAACACCGGCAGCACGCCCGGCAGACCGAGATCGATGGCGCACGCTTGGGTGTTCGGTTCGGCGCCGTAGGCGGTCGCGGCGCCGGAGAAAATTTTGCTCTTAGTGGCGAGTTGGGCGTGGATTTCCAGCCCGATCACAGTTTCCCATTCCATCATGTCGCACTACCCTGAATTTTTGAAAGCAAAGCGCCCTCACCCCCGGCCCCTCTCCCGCCGGGATAGGGGGGATCGGGCAAACCCCCGGCCCCGCTCGCGGAGGGCGAGGGGCGTCTGTCAGGCGAACGCGCCGGGCGCGCGGGCATGCCAGTCGGTGGCTTGCTGGTAGCGGTGCGCCACGTTCAGCAGCCGGTCTTCGGCGAAATAATCGCCGATCAGCTGCAAGCCGACCGGCCGCTGGCCGACGAAACCGACCGGCAGCGACAGGCCCGGCAAACCGGCCAAGTTCACCGCGATGGTGTAGATGTCGGACAGGTACATGGTGATCGGATCGTCCGCCTTCTCGCCCAGAGCGAAGGCCACGGTCGGCGAGGTCGGCCCCGCGATCACGTCCACCCGCTCGAACGCCCGGCGGAAATCGTCGCTGATCAGCCGGCGGATTTGTTGCGCCTTCAGGTAATAGGCGTCGTAGTAGCCGGCCGACAGCGCGAAGGTGCCGACCAGAATGCGCCGCTTGACTTCCGCGCCGAAACCCTCGCCGCGCGAGCGGGTGTACAGGTCCAGCAAATCCTTGGGATTCTCGCAGCGGTGGCCGTAGCGCACCCCGTCGAACCGGGCCAGGTTGGAGGAACACTCCGCCGGAGCGATGACGTAATAGGCCGGAATCGCCAACGGGCTGTTGGGCAGGCTGACCTCGACGACGTTCGCGCCCAGCTTCCGATACTCGGCGATGGCGGCGTCCACCACCCGGCCGACCTCGCGGTCCAGCCCTTCGCCGAAATACTCCCTGGGTAGACCGATTTTCAGGCCATCCAAGGGCCGATCGAGCGCGGCGACGTAATCGGGCACAGGCCGATCCACGCTGGTGGAATCGCGGGGATCGAAGCCGGCCATCGCGCCCAGCAACAGCGCGCAGTCCTCGGCGGTGCGCGCCATCGGTCCGCCCTGATCCAAGCTGGAGGCGTAGGCGATCATCCCCCAGCGCGACACCCGGCCGTAGGTCGGCTTGATGCCGGTGATGCCGCACAGCGCGGCGGGCTGGCGGATCGAGCCGCCGGTGTCGGTTCCCGTCGCGCCGGGGGTCAGCCGGGCGGCCACGGCGGCGGCGGACCCGCCCGAAGATCCGCCCGGCACCGCTTCCGGATCCCAGGGATTGCGCACCGGACCGTAGAAGCTGGTCTCGTTGGACGAGCCCATCGCGAACTCGTCCATGTTGGTTTTGCCGAGCATCACCGCGCCGGCGGCGTTCAATCTCTCGACCGCCGTAGCGTTGTAAGGCGCGATGAATCGGTCCAGCATCCGCGAGCCGCAAGAGGTGCGCACACCGTCGGTGCAGAAAATGTCCTTGTGGGCGATGGGCACGCCGGTCAGCGGCCCCGCCGCGCCGCGCTGGCGGCGCTGGTCGGCGGCGCGGGCTTGCGCGAGCGCCGACTCGGCGGTCACGGTGATGAAGGCGTTCAGCGCCGGGTTGAACCGTTCGATGCGCCCCAGAAAGGCGCGGGTCAGTTCTTCGCTGCCGAACTCGCCGGCGGCGAGGCCGGCGCTGAGCTGTGCGATCGTTTTCTCGTGCATGGCGGCCAAAAAGCGGTTTATTCGATGACTTTGGGAACCAGATACAAGCCCGCCTCGACCCGAGGAGCGATGGCTTGAAACGGCTCGCGCCGGTTGGATTCGGCGACTTGATCGGGGCGCAGGCGCTGCGCCATGTCCAGCGGGTGGGCCATCGGCGCGACGCCGCTGGTGTCCACGGCGTTCATCCGCTCCACCAGCTCCAGGATGGCCGACAGGTTGCGGGCGTAGGCCGGCACATCCTCGTCGCGGATGGCCAACCGCGCCAGATGGGCGATTTTGGCGACTTCGGCGGGTCCCAGGGACATCGTGGCGGTTCTCCTTGCAACGGAATCGAGCGCGTGACCTTATCATAATTGCCGGCTTGCTCCTAACCCCCCTGCTTGCTAGCATTAGCCGCTTTTGGATAACCGGGTGCTTTGACAACATGTTCAAATGGTTGCGCGGCAAGTTCTCCAACGATCTGTCGATTGATCTGGGAACCGCTAACACGTTGATTTACGTGAGAGGGGGCGGCATCGTGCTCAACGAGCCCTCCGTGGTCGCCATCAATCAGGATCCCGTTCGGGGCATCCGCACGATCTCGGCGGTGGGCACGGACGCGAAACGGATGTTGGGGCGCACCCCCAACAACCTGTCCACGATCCGGCCGATGAAGGACGGCGTCATCGCCGACTTCACCGTCACCGAAAAGATGCTCCAGCACTTCATCCGCAAGGTCCACGCCCGCAAGTTTTTCAACCCCAGCCCGCGGGTGCTGATCAGCGTGCCCTGCGGCTCCACCCAGGTCGAGCGGCGGGCGATCCGCGAATCGGCGATGGGCGCCGGCGCGCGGGTGGTGTACCTGATCCCCGAACCGATGGCGGCGGCCATCGGCGCCGGCATCCCGGTCGAGGAAGCGCGCGGGGCCATGGTGCTGGACATCGGCGGCGGCACCTCGGAGGTGGCGGTCATTTCGCTGAACGGCATCGTCTACGCCGGCGCGGTGCGCATCGGCGGCGACCGCTTCGACGAGGCCATCATCAACTACGTGCGGCGCAACTTCGGCGTGCTGATCGGCGAGCCGACCGCCGAGCGCATCAAGCACGAAATCGGCAGCGCCTATCCCACCAGCGAAGTGCGCGAGATCGAGATCAAGGGCCGCAACTTGGCCGAGGGCGTGCCGCGCAGCTTCACCCTCAACAGCAACGAAATCCTCGAAGCCCTGCAGGAGCCGCTGTCGGGCATCATCAGCGCGGTGAAGATGGCCCTGGAGGCGACCCCGCCGGAGCTGGCCGCCGACGTGGCCGAGCGGGGCATCGTGCTGACCGGCGGCGGCGCGCTGATGCGCGACATCGACAAGCTGCTCATCGAAGAAACCGGCCTGAACGTGGTGATCGCGGAGGACCCGCTGACCTGCGTCGCCCGCGGCGGCGGCCGGGTGCTGGAGCTGATCGCCAAGGACGAGCGCGCCGTCGAAGCCTTCGCCATCGAATAGCCGTTGGCCGCTCTCACACCCAGCAAGCGTATCCAGTATTTGTTCACGGTCAATCCGGCGGCGATCCTACAGCTCGGGTTTTGGGCGGCGCTGTCCATCGCCATGATGACGGTCGATCACCGTTACCATTACTTGAACGGCCTGCGCGACGTGTTGTCCACCGCCGTTTATCCCTTGCACTACCTGGTGCGACTGCCGACCGAAACCAGGGGTTGGCTGAACGAGAATCTGGCCGGGCGCGGCGCGCTGCTGGAAGAGAACGCCCGCTTGCGCGAAAAGCAGCTTTTCTTGAGCGTGCAGTTGCAGAAGCTGACGGTGCTGGAAGCGGAAAACCGCCGCTTGCGCTCCTTGCTGGAGTCGGCGGTGAACACGTCGGAGCGGGTGCTGATCGCCGAAATGCTGGCGGTGGATTTCGATCTCTACCGGCATCGCATTCTGCTCAATCGCGGCCGCCAGCACGGCGTCCACGTCGGTCAGCCGGTGCTCGACCCGCACGGTGTCGTCGGCCAAATCGTCCAGGCCGACCCCTTTACCGCCACCGCGATTTTCATCACCGACGTCAGCCACGGCCTGCCGATCGAGATCAGTCGCACCGGGGTGCGCACCCTGGCGCTCGGCACCGGCAACTTCCAGGAGCTGAGACTGCCGCACATCCCGAACAACGGGGATGTGAAGGTCGGCGACGTGCTGGTCACCTCCGGCTTGGGCGGCCGGTTTCCGCACGGTTATCGGGTGGGTACGGTGACCAAAGTGGAGTTCGATCCGGGCAGCCCCTTCGCCAACATCACCGCCAAGCCGTTCGCCCAACTGGACCGAATCCGGGAAGTGATGCTGCTGGAGAATGAATCCCCCGGCATGGAGCCCGCCACGGCCGCCGCGCCCTCCGGGCCGCGTCCGCCATGACCGTCGAGCCCCGCGCCGGCGGTTGGATCATCGCCCTCAGCTTTCTGGTCGCGTTCCTGTTGGGGGGCGTGCCGTTGCCGGGCTCGCTGGAGCGGTTTCGCCCGGATTGGGTGGTGATGGCCTTGATCTATTGGAACATGGCGCTGCCGCATCGGGTCGGCATCGGCGTCGGCTGGCTGGTGGGGCTGCTGGTCGATGTGGGGCGCGGCGCGCTGTTGGGCCAGCACGCGCTGGCGTTCGCGGCCGTGGCCTATTTGACCTGTCAGACCTACCGGCGCATCCGGGTCGCTCCGCCCTGGCAACAGGCGTTCAGCGTCCTGATTTTTCTGCTGGTCGAGCAGGTGCTGGTCTTCTGGATCAGCGGGGTGATCGGCTATCCGCCGCGCGACTGGTGGTATCTGGCGCCGGCCGTGGGCGGCATGGCGTGCTGGCCCCTGCTGTTCGTGGTCCTGCGCGACGTGCGCCGGTATTTCCAAGTGAGTTGATCGCGGCGGGCCGACATGAGATCGTGGCGTTCGACGGCCAAGCCGCCCGCTGAAAAATTGCTGGTCCGGGAAAAGGACAACGCCGCCGAAAGCGAGCTGTTTTTTCGGCGCGTCCTGTTCGTGCTGTTCGCGATTTTCCTGGCGTTGCTGTCGGTATCGGGCCGGCTGGTCTACCTGCAGGTGCTCAACCACGACCGCTTCACCACCCTGTCCGACAGCAATCGGATCCGCTTGCAACCGCTGCCGCCGACCCGCGGTTTCATCTACGACCGCAACGGGGTGTTGCTGGCCGACAATCTCGCCTCCTACCATCTCGAAGTCACGCCGGAGCAGAGCAAGGATTTGAACGCCACCCTGGCGGCGATCCGGGAGCGCATCGAGCTCTCCGACGCCGACATCGAGCGGTTCCGCAAACTGGCGCGCCGCAATCCGCCGTATACGGGGACGCCGTTGCGGTTCCAGTTGACCGACGAGGAAATCGCCCGGTTGGCCATCGACTTGTATCGGTTGCCGGGGGTGGATATCAAGGCCGACCTGACCCGCCGCTATCCGCTGAAGTCGCTCGGCGTTCACGCCATCGGCTACGTCGGGCGCATCGACGAAGCCGAATTGCGCAAGCTGGATCCCGGCCAATACAGCGGCAGCACCCACATCGGCAAGACCGGGGTAGAGCGCTCCTACGAGGATCTGTTGCGCGGGCGCGCCGGTTACGAGCAGGTCGAAGCCAACGCCGAGGGTCGGCCGTTGCGGGTGTTGAGCCGCACGCCGCCGGTGCCGGGGCAAAACATTTACCTCAGCATCGACATGCGCTTGCAGGCGGTCGCCGAGAAGGTTTTGGAGGGCTACAACGGCGCCATCGTCGCCATCGATCCCCGCAACGGCGAGGTGTTGGCCTTGGCCAGCCAGCCGATTTACGATCCCAACCCGTTCGTCAACGGTATCGATTTCGCGTCGTACCGAAAACTCAACACCTCCAAGGATCGACCCTTGCTCAATCGCGCCCTGCGGGGAATTTATCCGCCCGGCTCCACCATCAAGCCCTTGATGGCGCTGGCGGGGCTGGAGTACGGGGCCGTCAACCGCAACAGCGGCGTGTTTTGCGCCGGCGTTTATCGCTTGCAGGGGGTGGATCGCAAATTCCACGATTGGAAGCGGAGCGGACACGGCAGCGTGGGCATGGATCGGGCCATCGCCCAGTCCTGCGACGTGTATTTCTACGACTTGGCGCTCAATCTCGGGATCGACCGGATTCACCAGTTTCTCGACAAGTTCAGCATGGGCCGGCCGACCGGCATCGATCTGCCTGGCGAGAAAGGGGCGCTGTTGCCGTCCAAGGAATGGAAGCGCCGGATTCACAAGCAAGACTGGTTCGGCGGCGACACGCTCAGCGCCGGCATCGGCCAAGGGTTTTTTCTCGCGACGCCGTTGCAGCTGGCGCATGCGGTCGCGGTGATTTCCCAGCGCGGCGCCAATTTTCAGCCGCGGGTGCTGCATGCGACCGAGGACCCCGGCACCCGGACCAAAACCCTGGCGGAGCCCCGACGGCTGCCGCCGGTCGCGGTCAAAAATCCCCGCTTCTGGGATGCGGTCATCGCCGGCATGATCCATGTGGTCGAAGGCGGCACCGCGCATAAAATCGGCGTCGGCGCCAAATATCGGATCGCCGGCAAGACCGGCACCGCCCAGGTGTTCACTCTGGGTCAAGGCGAGCGGTACAACGCCAAGCGATTGGCAAAGCATCTGCTGGATCATGCTTTGTTCATCGCTTTCGCTCCGGCGGACGATCCTCGCATCGCGGTGGCGGTGATCGCCGAGCACGGCGGCGGCGGTAGCGCCACGGCCGCGCCGCTGGCCCGCAAGGTCATGGATGCTTATCTGCTGGACAAGTACGACGAGACCATCACCGCCGGCATCGAACCGGCCCGGGACGTTCGGCCGGATGGATCGGAATAGCGTCGGCAGAGCCTTGAGGCGGATTCGTTTCGATCCGCCACTGTTGCTGGCGCTCTTGGCGGTGTCCGGTTTGGGGTTGATCGTGCTTTACAGCGCCGGGCAACAGAATATGGATCTGGTCGCCGGGCAGGCGATCAGGTTGGGGCTGGGGTTCGGCATCATGCTGACGCTGGCTCACGTCCCACCGCATTTCTTCCGGTTCTGGTCGCCGTGGATTTATCTGGTCGGCATTTCGTTGTTGCTGGCGGTGATGGTGGCGGGCGACATTTCCAAGGGCGCGCAGCGCTGGCTGGATCTGGGCGTGGTGCGGTTTCAGCCCTCGGAGATCATGAAGCTCGCCGTGCCGATGATGATGGCGTGGTTTTTCGCCGAAAAACCCTTGCCGCCACGCTGGTTGCACCTGCTGATCGGCGCCTTGATCACCGCGATCCCGTTCGTCCTGATCGCCGAGCAGCCCGACCTGGGCACGGCGCTGGTGGTGGGTTGGGCGGGCGGCGTCGCGCTGTTTCTGGCCGGGTTGAGCTGGATCGTCTTGCTCGGCCTGGGCGTTTTGCTGGCGGGGGCGATCCCCCTGTTCTGGACCTTTGTCATGCACGATTACCAGCGGCAACGAGTCCTGACCTTCCTGAACCCCGAAAGCGACCCGCTGGGGACCGGCTACCACATCATCCAGTCCAAGATCGCCATCGGCTCGGGGGGCATCTACGGCAAGGGCTGGCTGAACGGCACCCAGTCCCATCTGGATTTTTTGCCGGAAGGCTCGACCGATTTCATCTTCGCCGCTTTTTCGGAGGAGTTCGGACTGGTCGGCGGCTGTCTGTTGCTGGCGTTATATTTTTTCATCATCGCCCGCTGCCTGTACATGGCCACCCGCGCGCCGGACACCTACGGTCGCCTGCTGGCCGGCAGCCTGACCCTGATCTTTTTCATCTACGCTTTCGTCAACTCCGGCATGGTCTCGGGCCTGCTGCCGGTGGTGGGGTTGCCGCTGCCGCTGTTCAGCTACGGAGGAACGTCCCTAGTGACGATCATGGCCGGCTTCGGTATGCTGATGAGCGTTTATTCGCACCGCCGGACCCCATCGCGGTGATCGCCGCCTTCGCCAACGACGAGACTTGCGCGTGAAGAGTCTGTTTTTGATCGGTTTTGCCCTGCTGTTGAGCGCCTGCGCGCCGCCGGCGCCGGATCGGCGTCCCGCGCTGGACGCCCCGATTCCCCCGGCGCCGGAAGCCGCGCCCTCGCCCGCACCGGACCCGGCGACAACCGCCGCGTATGCGGGCCAGCCGCTGGCCAGCCGGCCGGACGTGCAGGCGTTCATCCGCGAAATGGTGGCCCGGCACGGCTTCAACGCGGCTCAATTGCGGGCGACCTTCGGTCGTGCCCAGTCCCAGCCCAGCATCATCGCCGCCATGTCCCGACCGGCCGAATCGAAGCCCTGGCACGCCTACCGGCCGATTTTCCTCACGCCCAAGCGCATTCAGGGCGGGGTGGAGTTCTGGCGGGCCAACGAGGCGGCGCTGGCCAAGGCCGAGCAGGTGTACGGCGTGCCGCCCGAGTACGTGGTCGCCATCATCGGCGTGGAAACCCAATACGGCGGCAACATGGGCAAGTACCGGGCGCTGGAAGCCCTCGCCACCCTGGCGTTCGACTATCCCCGGCGGGCGGATTATTTCCGCAAGGAACTGGAGAACTTCCTGCTGCTGGCCCGCGCGGAAGGCGTCGATCCGCTGGTGCCGCGCGGCTCCTACGCCGGGGCGATGGGATACGGGCAATTCATGCCGAGCAGCTTCCGCTCCTACGCGGTCGATTTCGACGGCGACGGCCACCGCGACCTCTGGCGCGATCCCCGCGACGCCATCGGCAGCGTCGCCCATTATTTCAATAAGAACGGCTGGCGAGCGGGCCAGCCGGTCGCTTCGCCCGCTTCGGTCAGCGGCGGCCGCTATCCGGCTCTGGTCAGCCGCCAGTTGAGCCAGCCCCGCTACAGCGTCGCCAGCTTGCGGAGCCAGGGCGTCGCGCCCCTGGAGCCGGTCGGCGACGCGCAGAACGCGATGCTGCTGGAGTTGCAGGGACGCGACGGCCCCGAATACTGGCTGGGATACGATAATTTTTTCGTCATCACCCGCTACAATCGTAGCCAGTTGTACGCCATGGCGGTGTATCAGCTCAGCCAGGAAATTCGCGAGCGCCACGCCCGGCCCTATGCCGGGGTTCCCGCCCCGGAACTCGCCGCTCGCGCCGACTGAGTCATCCTGAAAATCCACAAGAACCGCGCTGATCGAGCGCGCCGCCGGCGCGTCCGTCGGCGGAAGGGAGGTTTTTTTATGGCGAAATCCTACTGGAGCCATGCCGTGGTCTGGGCCTCGCTGGCGGGCGCGCTGGCCGGCTGTAGCACGGTCCCCGACAGCCGGCCAGCGCGCCCGCCATCCGGCGATCCCCTCGCGATCGAGGGCGGCAACGGCGAGCCCGTTCCCCGGATCGAACCCCCCAGTCGCAGCGGCAATCCCGACACTTACCGGGTGTTCGGCCGGCGCTACCGGGTCAAGGAAACCAGCGAGGGCTATCGCGAGCAAGGCATCGCTTCCTGGTACGGCTGGGATTTTCACGGCCGCAAAACCTCCAGCGGCCCGCTCTACAACATGTTCGACCTGACCGCCGCCCACAAGAGCCTGCCGATCCCGACCTACGTGCGGGTGACCAATCTGGAGAACGGCCGCAACGTCGTGGTCAAGGTCAACGATCGCGGGCCGTTCGTCGGCCGGCGCATCATCGATCTGTCCTACGCCGCCGCCGACCGGCTGGGGATGCTGGGACAAGGGACCGCCCAAGTGGAGGTGGCCGCCCTGGAACCTTACCAGTCGTTGCCGGAGCTGGCGGCGCGTCGCGCCGAGAGCCGGGAACGACTGGCCAGTCGCCAGAGTCGGCCCGAATCGAAGTCCGAACCGACCGCTATCGAATTCGCTCGCGAGGAGCCGATCCGGCTGGCCGCCTCGGACCTTTCTCCCTCGCGGCCTCCTTTGTTTCGGTCGGATCTGGCGACGATTCCGGCCGAAACCCCGGAACCGCCGATCAACCGCGAGAGCCGCCCCGAGTCGAGGTCCGAACCGGCCACGATCCCGGTCGCTCGCGAGGAACCGATCCGTCCGGTGGCGCCGGAACCGCCCCGTCCGGAGTCGGCGACCGCTCGCGCCGAAACCCCTGAACGGCTGGCGAGTCGCCCGATCCCGCCCGAACCGAAATCCGAGCTGGCCACGATCCCGGTCGCTCGCGAGGATTCCTTTCCGCCGCCGGTAGTGGATACGCCCTCGATGCGTCCCGTGAAGGCGACCGTCGCGGAGCGCGGCGCGGTGCGAACCCGCGCGCCGGCGCGGCCGGCGGCGCCTGCCGTGGCGCGTGCCGCACCGAAGGCGACGGCGAATCCGGTGATCGCCAAATCGCCAGCCAAGAGCGGGCAGGAAAGTCGGGTCCGGTCTCCCATTCGCTTGGCTTCGGCCGAGACCGCGCTGAAAGGCAAGACGGCGGGAGAGCAACGCCGCTCGCCGGTTTCCGCCGGCGGCAAGAGCGACCGATTTGATTCGGCGGTGACTCCGGCCGGACGCCGCGATGGCCGCTTTTCGGGCGAACGGTCGAGCGATGTGACGCGGCGCGATGCCCGCAAGTTTTCGGATTCGGCCAACCGCCAGGAAACTCGGGCGCCGGCTCGCGAATCCGGCGCCGCCAAGCCGGCGGTGCGGTTGGCCGGCTTGAGGGCCGGTCGCCACCGAACGGCGATCGACTGAGGCCCGCGCCCGTCCCGACTTTCACCCCGGCCCCGACCTCTGCCCGCCTTGCCCGCCTCGGCGTCAAGGCGGTTTGTTTTTAGGGCGGGCTTCTGGCTAGAATCGCCCATCTGGTTTGCAACCCTCCGGAAGACAGCCGCGACATGCCGTATTCGAATGTAGTCCGTACCCTGCTAGCGCCGCTTCTCGCCTTCGTTCTGCTGACGCTGGGCTCGACCGGCGCCCGAGCCGAGCCCGTGCCGCCGCCGCCGCAAGTGCCGGTGCGCGCCTATGTGCTGATGGATCACCAGAGCGGAAATCTCCTGGCCAACGTGAAAGGCGACGAGCGGATGGAGCCGGCCAGCATCACCAAGCTGATGACCGGTTACGTCATCTACAAGGCCCTGAAGTCCGGCAAGATCCATCTGGACGACAAGGTGACCATCACCGAGCGGGCCTGGAAGACGCCCGGCTCCAAGATGTTCGTCAAGGTGGGCACGCAGGTGCCGGTGGAAGATTTGCTGATGGGCATGGTGGTGCAGTCCGGCAACGACGCCACCGTGGCGCTGGCCGAGCATGTGGCCGGTTCCGAGGAAACGTTCGCCAAGCTGATGAACCAGGAAGCGGAACGGCTGGGATTGAAAAACAGCCACTTCACCAACGCGCCGGGTTTGCCCGACGCCAACCACTACATGTCCGCCCGCGACATCGCCGCCTTGGCCCGGGCGTTGATCCTGGATTTTCCCGAGCATTACGCCCGCTATTCGGTGCGCAGCTTCAAGTACAACAACATCGAGCAACAGAACCGCAACCGCTTGTTGCTGACCGATTCCTCGGTGGACGGCGTCAAGACGGGGCACACCGAATCGGCCGGTTACTGCCTGGTGTCGTCGGCCAAGCGCAACGACACCCGGCTGATCGGGGTGGTGTTGGGCGCCGACAAGGAAAAAGATCGTTTCGTGGCCAGCCAGGCATTGCTGAACTACGGTTTCAGCTTTTTCGAGAGCCGCAAGCTGCACGACGCCAACGCGCCGATCCTCACCACCCGCATCTGGAAGGGCAAGGAGAACGAATTGCCGTTGGGCGTCACCTATCCCTTGTACGTGACGGTGCCCAAGGGGCAGGCGCCGCAGGTCAGCACCACCACCACCGTCCAGCCGAAAATCGTGGCGCCGGCGCAAAAAGATCAAGCGTTTGGCGAGATCGTGGTCAAGCTGGGAGAGCAGGAGGTGAGCAGGACGCCGCTGGTCGCGCTGAAGGAAGTGCCCGAAAGCGGTTGGTTCGGGCGGTTGATCGACTCGATTTTGATGTTCTTCTACTACCTGTTCCATTGAGAGCAGCCATGAACGGGAAAGCGCCCGAAGCGGACGGCGAGTCGCTGTTGCGGTTTCCGTGCGATTTTCCCATCAAGATCATGGGTGCCGGCGATTTCGATCTCCGGCTGCTGGCCGTGGAGCTGGTGCGCCGCCACGCCCCCGATCTCGACGAGGCGCGGGTGCGGGTGCGGGACAGCCGCGCCGGCCGCTACCAGTCGGTGACGGTGGTGGTGCGCGCCCGCGCCCGGGCGCAGTTGGACGCCATCTACCGGGAACTCGGCGGCCACCCGCGAATCGCGCTGGTGCTGTGAATCCGGGCGCGCCCGCCTTGGTCCGGCGCGCCGAGCCGCTGCTGTTGCGCCGGTTGGGGCGGTGCGAATACCGGCCGGTGTTCGACGCGATGCGGGCGTTCACCGACGGCCGCGACGCCACGACCCCGGACGAGCTGTGGTGGGTCGAGCATCCGCCGGTCTTTACCCAGGGCGTGGCCGGCAAGCCGGAACACCTGCTGGCGCCCGGCGACATTCCGGTGGTTCGAGCGGATCGCGGCGGGCAAGTGACCTATCACGGCCCCGGCCAACTGGTCGTGTACTGCCTGCTGGACGTGCGCCGGCTGGGGCTGGGCGCGCGGGCGCTGGTGACGATCCTGGAACAAGCGGTGATCGAACTGCTGGCGGCTCATGGCATCGTCGCCCAGGCCCGGCCCGACGCGCCGGGGGTTTACCTCGAGGGCGCCAAGGTCGCCTCGCTCGGGCTGCGCATCCGCCAAGGCCGTTCCTATCACGGCCTGAGCCTCAACGTGGCCATGGACCTGGAGCCGTTTAGCCGCATCAATCCCTGCGGCTATCCCGGGTTGCGGGTGACCCAGTTGCGGGATTTCGGGGTCGAATTGACCTTGGAAGCCGCCGCCGAGGCACTTTTACCGCGCCTCGGCCACAAGCTGGGCTACACTTGTTTCGCCCTCCGCGCGGGATTGCCCTGATTGCCATCATCGCCGTCGCCGCTGGGTTTGGCGGGAAATTACGGCGAAATCTTGAGTCGAACTTTAGGTTGCTCGCGCGCTCACCTCAGGAACACACCATGCCCGAACGTACCGCTCCCGGCGATGCCGTCTTCGCTGTCGCCGAACCCCCCACGATCCAGCCAGCGAATAAAGCCACGCCCCATCAGGGCGAGAAATTGCGCGGTGCCGAAAAAGTCGCCCGCATTCCGGTCAAGATCGCCCCGAACGATCCGGGGCAGCGATTGCGCAAGCCGGCCTGGATTCGCGCCCCGTTCCCCGGCACGCCGGAAGTGCTGCGGCTGAAGCGGATTTTGCGCGACAACCACCTGCACACGGTCTGCGAGGAAGCCAGTTGCCCCAATCTCGGCGAATGCTTCGGGCACGGCACCGCCACCTTCATGATCATGGGCGACATCTGCACCCGCCGCTGTCCGTTCTGCGACGTGGGGCACGGCCGGCCCAACCCGCTCGACCCCGCCGAGCCGGAGAATTTGGCGCGGACGGTGGCGGCGATGGGCTTGAAATACGTGGTCATCACCTCGGTGGATCGGGACGATCTGCGCGCTGGCGGCGCGGCGCATTTCGCCGCCTGCATCCGGGCGGTGCGCGCCGGCCGGCCGGGCATCGTCATCGAAACCCTGACCCCGGATTTTCGGGGACGGGTGGACGTGGCCTTGGAAATTCTGGAGCGCGAGCCGCCGGACGTGTTCAACCACAACCTGGAAACCGTGCCGCGCTTGTACCGGCAGGCCCGGCCCGGCGCCGATTATCGGTGCTCGCTGGATTTGCTGAAGCGCTTCAAGGCTCGCCATCCGCGCATTCCCACCAAGTCGGGATTGATGCTGGGGCTGGGCGAAACGCTGGCCGAAATCGAGGCGGTGATGCGCGATCTGCGCGCTCATGATGTGAACATGCTGACGCTCGGCCAATACCTGCAACCCAGCGTCCACCATCTGCCGGTCGAGCGCTACGCGCCGCCCGAAGAGTTCGAGCATCTGCGGGCGTTCGGCGAGGTGCTGGGTTTCACCCATGTCGCCTCGGCGCCGATGGTCCGCTCGTCCTATCACGCCGACCTCCAGGCCCAAGGTGCCGGGGTCGGATAGCGAAGGCGGCGGGCTCGGCGTCATGATGGTTCGACCGATGTCCGGTCGGCGTTCGGGGCCTATCGCGGTCCCGTCCGATGCGGGCGCTCTTCTCGGCCTGGAGCGGTGTCTGCGGCCGGGAGCAGAGGCCCGAAAGCCGTTTCCGATACGAGCGTCGATTGCCGGCGAGGCAAGTTCCGGACGCGCGATATCGCCCGCTTCCGCGAGTGCGGCCGGTCGAAACCGCGCGTATCGCTTTAGGAGTTTTGCAGCATGAAAAAAGCCAGTGACAAGGTCCGGAAGGATGCCCTGGAAACCAAGGCGGACAGCCCGGTCGTGGCGCCGACCCCCGCGCCCACGCACTACGTGGCGGTCGGCGCGTCGGCCGGCGGTCTCGAGGCCATCGAGCTGTTCTTTAGCCACATGCCGCCCGAAAGTGGCTTGAGCTTCATCGTGATCCAACATCTTTCGCCGGACTACAAGAGCTTGATGGTCGAGCTGCTTTCCAAGCGGACTCAGATGCCCGTCCATCGAGCGGAGGACGGGATGCTGGTTTTGCCAGACCACGTTTATTTGATCCCGCCCAAGAAAAACTTGACCATCTTTCACGGCAAGCTGTTGCTGAGCGAACAGGATCACAGCAAGGGCATCAATTTGCCGATCGACGTGTTCTTGCGGTCGCTGGCCGAAGACCAGAACAAGAAAGCCGTAGCCATCATCCTTTCCGGCACCGGCAGCGACGGTACGCGAGGCGTGCGCGTCATCAAGGAATACGGCGGCATGGTCATGGTGCAAGACGAGGAGAGCGCCAAGTTCGACGGCATGCCCCGAGCGGCCATCTCTACCGGCTTGGCCGATTTCGTTCTGCCGCCAGACCAGATGCCCGCCCAGCTTCTGTCGTTCGCCAAGCACCCCTACATCACCAAAGCCGAGCGTTCCGAAACGCTGTTGAGCGACGAGCAGGGCATGACCCGCATCTTTGCCTTGTTGCGAGAGAAATGCAAAGTCGATTTCACGTTTTACAAACCCAGCACCGTCACCCGGCGCATCGAGCGGCGCATGACCATCAACCAGATCGACGACATCAATGACTACGTCGCTCTGCTTTCGGGACATCCCGGCGAAGTCGGAGCGCTTTACCGCGAACTGCTGATCGGCGTCACCAGCTTTTTCCGCGATCAGGACGTTTTTGATCGCTTGGCGCAAAACTATTTGCCAGAAATCTTCAAAAGTGTCGGCGGCCGGGAAGTTCGCTTTTGGGTGGCGGGCTGTTCCACGGGAGAGGAAGCGTACAGTTTGGCGATCATGGCCCGCGAATGTATGGAGGAGCTGGGCGTCTTCAGCGACGTAAAGATTTTCGCTACCGACATCGATCGCGATGCCATCCACTACGCCGCTAACGGCTCTTTTCCCGAAAGCATCGCCGCCGACGTTTCGCCCCGGTTGCTCGCCAAATACTTTTACAAGAAAGAGGATAATTTTCAGATCGCGCGCAACATCCGGGAGATGGTGGTTTTCGCCCAGCACAACCTGATCAAAGATCCGCCTTTCACCAACATCGCTCTGATCAGTTGCCGCAACCTGCTGATCTACCTGCAGCCGATCCTGCAACAAAAGGTTCTTGAATTTTTTAATTTTTCCCTTAACCCCGGCGGTCTTCTCCTGTTGGGGACCAGCGAAACCACCGGTGACATGGCCGAATATTTCGAATTCCTGGACTCGAAATCGAAACTCTACCGCTCCAAGGGTCGCCTCAAGCCCTTGTCCGATACGACCCATCCGCTATCCGTGACCGACACTCGCGCACGCGATCTCAGAGGACAATTCGCTAGCGTTCGCCGGACCTTGCGCCTCGGCGACGAGGAGCGGGTGCTGGAGCGTTTTTTGGATGCCGTCACCCGCGATTACATTCCTCTGACGATTATCGTCAACTCGCAGCTAGAGGTTTTGCACGTTTTTGGCGATTCCAGCAGCTATTTCAAATTGCCCGCAGGCAAAATGGTCAACGACATATCCAAAATGGCGATCCGGGAACTCGCCGTTCCGTTGACGACCGGTATTCAAAAGGTGTTTCGCCAGCGACAGGAACTGCATCTTTACAACATTCGCCTTCCCCAGGACGGCGGCGTTCGGGTGGTGGACCTGCGCATTCGGCCGTTACCGGAGAAAAAGGGGCAGGAATCCCTGGTGGCCGTCTTTATCGGCGAGGTCAAGAAAATCGATGCGACCGATCAAGAGTCCGTCGTTCAATCCTACGACTTGTCCAAGGCGGCCGAGGAAAGGTTGCGCGATCTGGAACAGGACCTGCAATTCACCCGCGAGAACCTGCAAGCGACTATCGAGGAACTGGAGACGGCCAACGAAGAGTTGCAGGCCACCAACGAAGAACTGCTGGCCAGCAACGAAGAATTGCAGTCCACCAACGAAGAATTGCAGTCCACCAACGAGGAACTGTTCACCGTCAACACCGAGTACCAGAGCAAGATCATCGAGTTGACCGAATTGAACAACGATGTCGACAATTTGTTGAACGCGACGCAGGTCAGTCAGATCCTGCTCGACGAAAATCTGGAAGTGCGCCGCTTTTCTCCCAAGATCGCCAAAATTTTCAAGCTGTTGGACAGTGACGTGGGTCGGCCCATCACTCACATTTCGCACTATTTGGCGGACTGCGACCCCATTCATTTGGTTCGCAAGGTGCAGGCTAGCAGCCAACCTTTGGAGCAGGAAGTCCGTACCCAGGAAGGGCGTTGGTACCTGATGTGGATAGTGCCCTACCTCGTGGGACCCAAGATTTTCTCCGGTACGGTACTTTCCTTCGTGGAGATTTCCGAAGTCAAGCTGGCGGAGACGGCGCTGCAAGATTCGTTGCAAATTTTTTCTGGTATCGTCAACGCGTCGCCCGCTTTGATGTGGATGTCCGATCCCGACAAAGGTCGTGTCTGGTTCAACGAGCCTTGGCTTGCTTTTACTGGGCGTTCCCTGGAGCAGGAGCAGGGCGACGGTTGGACCGGTGGCGTACATCCGGACGATTTCGCGAATTGCCTGAAACAATGCAAGGAAGCGGTCGATAATCGTCTGCCGTTCTCCCTGGAATACCACCTGCGCCGCTACGACGGCGAATATCGCTGGATTTACGATCAGGGTCATCCTCGCCACACGGCCGAGGGCAAGTTTTTGGGCTACATTGGCTCTTGTTTGGATATCACCGACCGAAAACGGGCCGATGCCATGCTTCATGCCAGCGAGGAAGAGAGTTTCTGGATGCTGAACAAATTGATGAAGCGACAGCATTCCTGACGCGGATGATTTTATAACTTTGACGACTTTGACATCGCCGAGCAATGGCTCTTTGCCCATGAGCGACGTTCGATGAGCGATGATTGGGGAAATCTGCACTCCAGTTTGCGCAATAGGGCCGAAGCGATTCTCGCCAAGCTGCCCCAGGAGCACGCCGATCTCTCGCCGACCGAAATTCGGCGTTTGATCTACGATCTTTCGGTGCATCAGATCGAGCTGGAACTCCAGAACGAAGAGCTGCGAAATATCCAGGAGCAGTTGGAACGAGCCAAGAATCGTTACGCGCGGCTCTACCACCAGGCTCCGGTCGGTTACTTGACCCTGGATGCCAACGGCATCATCCAGCAGGCCAACCAGACTTTCGCCGATATGGTAGGTACCGAAAGCTCCAAGCTGGTCGGGCAAGCGTTGTCCAGTTTTATGGCCGGTTCGGATCACGACGTTTTTCTCGGCCGCTTCAGGTCCTTCTTCAACTATCCGGAGGGCAAAAACATCGATGTCGTGCTGCGCGTCGGCGCCCGCAACCTTACTGCCCGGCTAACCGGACGAAGAGAGACGGACCCGTTTCTCCCTCTCGAACGGGGAGCGGCTAAGCCGATGCTGCTGGTCATCGTCCACGACATCAGCGCGCAGAAGGCGATGGAGGAAGCCCTGCGCCACGAACAGGACGCGTCGCGCCAATACCTGGACATCGTGGGCGCCAGCGTCGTCGCGATTCGCGCAGATCGGACCGTGAGCTTGATCAACCGGGCCGGTTGCCGGTTGCTGGGCTACGAGCAAGGGGAGATCGTGGGGGCGAACTGGTTCGAGCGCTTCCTGCCCGAGCGGGTCCGGGCGGAGACCGAAGCGGTTTTCGCGCGGTTGATGGCCGGGCTCGTCGAGCCGGTCGAATACACCGAAAACCCGGTGTTGACCCGGAACGGCGAGGAGCGGACCGTGGCCTGGCACAACGCGGTGCTGCGGGATGGCGCGGGCCACATCACCGGCACCCTGTCCTCCGGCGAGGACATCACCGAGCGCAAGCGGGCGCAAGAGGAATTGCGGCGGCTTTCGCTGGTCGCCGCCCACACCACCAATGCCGTGTTCATCGCCGATGCCGAGCGGCGCATCGAATGGATCAATCACGCCTTTACCCGCTTGACCGGCCATGCGCCGGCCGAGGCGCGGGGCCGGCGTTTGGACGAGGTGCTCCAGGGCGCCGAGACCGACCCGGTCACGGCGGCCGCGATTCGGGCGGCGCTGGACGCCGGTCAAGGCTACGAAGGCGAGCTGCTCAGCTATCACCGGGACGGTTCGAGCTATTGGGTCCAACTGCTGATCGACCCGGTACGCGACGCCGAGGGCCGCGTCACCCAGTTTATCGGGGTTCAGACCGACATCACCGCGCGCCGGCAGGCGCGGCTGGAGCTTCAGGAAAAGAACGCCGAACTGGAGCGATTCATTTATTTGATTTCGCACGACCTCAAAAGCCCCCTGGTGACGATCAAAGCCTTTCTGGGCTATCTGGAACAGGATCTGGCCCGCGCCGACGCCGGACGGATCGCTCAGGATATGGAATATATGCGCGCCGCCGCCGACCGGATGGGCCAGTTGCTCGAAGAGCTGCTCGGCCTGTCGCGGGTCGGGCGCGTCGCCCGCCCGCCGGTGCGGATCGACTTTCGCCGGTTGGTGGCGGATGCCCTGCAACTGACCGCCGGCGGGATCGCCGAACGGGGGGTGGTGGTCGGGCTGGACGGGACGGCCGTCACCCTGGTGGGGGACCGCGACCGGCTGCTGGAGATCTGGCAGAATCTGATCGAGAACGGCGTCAAGTACATGGGCGAACAAACCGCGCCGCGAATTGAAATCGGCGCCGAGCGGCGCGGTTGGGAGCTGGTTTTTTTCGTGCGCGACAACGGCATGGGCATCGAGCCGCGCTATCAGGAAAAGGTGTTCGGGCTGTTCGAGAAGCTCGACCCGAAAAGCGAAGGTACGGGCTTGGGACTGGCGCTGGTCAAGCGGATCGTGGATCTGTACCGGGGGCGGATCTGGCTGGAGTCGGCGGGGGCAGGGCGGGGCACCTGCGTGCGGTTCACCCTGCCCGAGGCGGTCGAGGGGCGGAGCGAGGCGCCGGCATGAAAGACGAGCCGCCGGTGGTGTTGCTGGTGGAGGACGAACCGGCGCACGCCGAGATCGTGCGGCGCAATTTCGCCGACGTTCACCCGGCCAACCGGTTGATGCACGTTCCCGACGGGCAGGCCGCCCTCGATTACCTGTACCGGCGAGCCGGCTATCGCGATCCGCAGCGCTCGCCCCGGCCGGCGCTCATCCTGCTCGATCTGCGCCTGCCCAGGGTCGATGGCCTGGAGGTGCTGAAAACCATCAAGGCCGATCCCGCGCTGGGCCGTATCCCGGTGGTGGTGCTGACCACCTCGGCCGCCGAGGCGGACATGGTCAAAGCTTACGACAGCCACGCCAACAGCTATCTGGTCAAGCCGGTGGATTTTTCCCGGTTCGTCGCCCTGATGGACGCGCTCGGCCGCTATTGGCTGACCTGGAACGAAATCCCCTCATGAGCCGGCCTGCGGAAGAAATCGCCTCGGGCACCAGACGGTTGCGGATTCTGATCGTGGAGGATGAGGCGGCCCACGCCGAAGCGATCCGCCGCGCCTTCGAGATCGGCGGGGCGCAGGCCGAGGTCCAGGTGGCCGGCACCCTGCGCGAATACCGCGAGCGCGTGGTGGCCGGCGCGCCGGACATCGCTTTGGTGGACTTGAACCTACCGGACGGCCGGGCCGTGGAAATCCTGACCGCGCCCCCCGAGGTCGGCGCGTTTCCCATCCTGATCATGACCAGCTACGGCAACGAGCAAATCGTGGTCGAAGCGCTGAAATCCGGCGCGCTGGATTACGTGGTCAAATCCGCCGGCGCGTTCGCCGCCATGCCCCGGGTCGTCGCCCGCGCTCTGCGCGAGTGGAACCTGTTGCGGGAGCACCAGCAGGCCGAGCGGGCGCTGCGCCAGTCCGAGGCGCGGTTTCGCACCGTGGCGCGGCTGAGTTCCGATTTCGCCTATTCTTGCGTGCGAACCGGCGCGGGCGGCTGCGTCGTCGATTGGATCACCGATGCGTTTTATACCCTGACCGGCTTTGCCGAGGCCGACCTGCGCGAGAACAAGAACTGGTTGTTCGTGGTGCATCCCGAGGATCGGCAAATCGCTTTGGAGCCCTTGCGGCGCTTGCGGCCGGGCGAGACCAGCGAAAGCGAGTTTCGGATCGTCCGGCGCGACGGGGGCGTTCGCTGGTTCGTCAACCGCATGGAGTGCGAGGCCGAGCCCGGCACGGCGGACGGCTTGCGGTTTTACGGCGCCGTGCGCGACGTGACCGAGCATCGGCGGGGGGAAGAGCGGCTGCGCCTGCTGGCCACGGCGTTCGAGAACACCCGCGACGGGGTGGTCATCACCGACCCGAAAGCGCGCATTCTCGCCGTCAACCGCGCCTACAGCGATATCACCGGTTACGACGAGGCGGAAATTCTCGGCCAAAATCCGCGCATCCTGCAATCCGGCCGCCATGATCGCGCTTTCTATCAAACCCTGTGGACCAGCGTCCGCAACGCCGGTTACTGGCAGGGCGAACTCTGGAATCGGCGCAAGAACGGTGAAATCTATCCGCAATGGCTCACCATCAGCGCGGTGCGCGACGGCCGGGGCGAAGCCACCCATTACGTGGGGGTGCTGACCGACATCAGCCAGATCAAGTCGGCCGAAGAGCGGCTGGACCGCCTGGCTCACCGCGACCCGCTCACCGATTTGCCCAACCGCTTGCTGGCGCAATCGCGCTTGACCCACGCTCTGGAGCAGGCCCAGCGGCACGGTCGCCGGGTCGGGGTGCTGTTCGTCGATCTGGATCGGTTCAAGACGGTCAACGAAAGTCTGGGCCATTCGGCGGGCGACGAGCTGTTGCGGGCCATCGCTCGCCGGCTGCGCGCGGGGCTCGGCGCGGAGAACACCTTGGCCCGGCTCGGGGGCGACGAGTTCCTGGTGGTGGTCGAGGACCCGCAGCGGCCGGAAGAGGTCGCGGCGGTGGCTCAAACCATCTTCGATCTGTTGGCCGACCCCGCCGTCTTGTCCAGCCACCCGGAAATCTACATCAATGCCAGCATCGGCCTGAGCCTCTATCCCGACGATGGCCGCACCGTGACCGAGCTGATCCAGCACGCCGACGCCGCCGTGTCGCAAGCCAAGGCGCAGGGTCGCAACACCTATCGCTTTTATACCGAGGCGCTGACCCGAGCCGCCCACGAGCGGCTGGAGCTGGAAAACAAGCTGCGCCGGGCCTTGGAGCGCGACGAGCTGGTGCTGCACTACCAGCCGCTGGTTTCGGTGGCGAGCGGGCGGATCGTCGGGTGCGAGGCGCTGGTGCGCTGGCGGCCGCCCGGCGAAGCGCTGGTGCCGCCGGCCCGCTTCATCCCGCTGGCGGAGGAAACCGGCCTGATCGAACCGTTGGGCAACTGGGTGCTGCGCACGGCTTGCGCCCAGGCGAAGGCGTGGCTGGATGCCGGGTTGCCGCTGCTGCTGGCGGTGAATCTGTCGGCCCGCCAGCTTCAGCGACAGGATATTCCCCAGCAGGTGCGGACCGCGCTGGCCGACACGGGCTTGCCGGCCCAACATCTGGAGCTGGAGATCACCGAGAGCACCCTGATGGAGCAGGGCGGACAGGCGCTGGACGTGCTGATGGCGCTCAAGCGGTTGGGGGTGCGGCTGGCCATCGACGATTTCGGCACGGGCTACTCTTCCCTGGCCTACCTCAAGCGATTTCCCATCGACAAGCTCAAGATCGACCAAAGCTTCGTGCGCGACATCCCCAACGACTCCGGCGACATGGAGATCGCCGCCGCCATCATCGCCATGGCGCGTAGCCTGCGCTTGGCGGTGCTGGCCGAGGGCGTCGAAACCCGAGAGCAACTGGACTTTCTGCGCGGGCAAGGCTGCGACGCCTATCAGGGTTTTCTGTTCGGCCATCCCGTGCCGGGCGATGCGTTCGCCGCCCTGCTGGCCACCTCGTCGGCGCCGGCTCGGGACGGCCCGCCGCGCCCGCCGTAGCGGCTCGGTGGCGGTCAGTAGCCGGCCGCCAGTCCGCCCGGCCGGCGGGTGTCGGAAAATCCGTACAGCCCATCCGGCGCGCGGACGATGCTCTGGGTGTCGCCCATCGCGTCCTTGACGACGACGGTGTGCCCCCATTCCCGCAACAGCCGCACGGTGTCGGGGCTGAAGCCCTCTTCGATCCGCAGCTCGTCCGGCAGCCATTGGTGGTGCAGGCGCGGCGCCAGCGTGGCTTCGGCCACGTTCATCCGGTGATCGACGACGTTCGCCACGATTTGCAGCACGGTGGTGATGATGCGGCTGCCGCCGGGGCTGCCGGTGATCAGTGCCGGCTGGCCGTCCTTGAGCGCCAGGGTCGGGGTCATCGAGCTGAGCGGACGCTTGCCGGGGCCGACCGCGTTGGCGTCGCCACCGATCAGCCCGTAAGCGTTCGGGACGCCGGGCTTGGCGGCGAAATCGTCCATCTCGTTGTTGAGCAGGATGCCGGTGCCGGCGGCGACGATGCCGGAGCCGTAGGCGAAATTCAGCGTGTAGGTGACGGCGACGGCGTTGCCGTCCCGGTCGGCCACCGAATAGTGGGTGGTCTGACCGCTCTCGTGGCGTTGCGGCTGGCCGGGCTTGATCTCGGAAGCGGGCCGCACCCGGTTCGGGTCGATGCGCGCCGCCAGCTCCTTGGCGTAGGCTTTCGAGGTCAGGCCGGCGACCGGCACCTTGATGAAGTCGGGATCGCCCAGATACTCGCTGCGGTCGGCGTAGGCCAGCTTCATGGCTTCGGCCATCCGGTGGACCGTGGCCGCGCTGTTGGCGCCCAGTTCGGCCAGCGGCCAAGTTTCCAGGATATTGAGAAGCTGGATCAGATGCACGCCGCCGGAGCTGGGCGGCGGCATCGACACGATGTCGTAACCCCGATACGTGCCCCGCACCGGTTCGCGGACCACCGCCCGGTAGTTCTTGAGGTCGTCCGAGGTGATCGGCCCTTGGTGGGCTTGCATGTCGGCGACCAGCCGCCGGGCGATGTCGCCCTCGTAGAACGCCTTGGCGCCCTGCTCGGCGATCGATTTGAGCGAGGCCGCCAAATCCGGCTGCGCCAAGGTATCGCCGGGCTGATAGGCGGCGCCATCGGGCTTGAAAAACGCCTTCATGCTGGCGGGCCAGGGCGCCATCCGCTCGCGGGCTTCTTGGAGCGATTGCGCCAGTTCGGGGCTGACGGGGATGCCGCGTTCGGCCAGATCGATGGCCGGCTCGACCAGGCGCCGCCACGGCAATCGACCGTGGCGCGCGTGGGCGAGCGCCAGTCCGGCCACGGTGCCCGGCACGCCGGCCGCCTGATGGCGATGGCGGATGCGGGTTTCGTCCACCCCGCCGTTCTCGTTCAGATAAAAATCCCGGCCGACGGCGGCGGGCGCGGTTTCCCGGAAGTCGAGCGCCTCGCTACGGTTTTGGGCGGCGTCGTGCACCAACATGAAACCGCCGCCGCCCAAATTGCCGGCCTGCGGCAGCGTGACCGCCAGGGCGAAGCCGACCGCCACCGCCGCATCCACGGCATTGCCGCCCCGTTTGAGGATATCGACCCCGACTTGGCTGGCCAGCGCCTCTTGGGTGACGACCATACCGTTGCGGGCCACGACCGGGTGGATGCGGTCGAGAGGATTGTAAAGCGCGAGGTCCGGCCAACCTGCGCGCGGCGGCAACAGGCAGCACAAACCGAACAGGAGCAGGCCCAGCGAACGGAGCAGCAAGGGAGATGGACCCACGAAAACCTCCCGCGGACGGATTTGAAGCGAGGCGAGATGACCGCGCGTCGGCGGGGAAGCCACCGGCGCACGGTCCGAGAGGGTTCAGAACAGCTTGAAGACATGGCCCAGCACGGCGGCGGCCGAGCCGAGCAAAGCCAGAGTACCGATGATCAGCGCCAGGGTGACGCGCGAGGCCAAGGCGCCGCCCGCCTGTGCCGCGATATTGGGGGTGGCTTGCTGAATCGACCGTTCCGTGGTTTCCCGAGCGATGGTTTCGATCACGGGCTGGATGCCGGATCGG
>RRZU010826451.1_pt1 | contig 25180 bp, 18 predicted proteins | sample 2165561 | NCBI WGS metagenome assembly RRZU01 (sample SAMN10456909, study PRJNA506462) | wastewater metagenome | isolation source: wastewater sludge | place: USA: Moscow, Idaho | reverse complement strand
GTAGCTGCAACTGCACCGGTTGAAGCTAAAGAATTACAGCCTAAAGCTGAGCCTGCTGTAGATACTCCGCCAGTAACCGCAGCTACAGCCGTTGAATCTAAAGAAGTACAGCCTAAAGCTGAGCCTGCTGTAGCTACTCCGCCAGTAACTGCAACTACACCTGTTGAATCTAAAGAAGTACAGCCTAAAGCTGAGTCTGCTGTAGTTACTCCACCAGTAACTGCAACTGCACCAGTTGAAGCTAAAGAAGTACAGCCTAAAGCTGAGCCTGCTGTTGTGATCAAGGCTGAAACAATTCCTGTGGTTCCATTCAAAACACCGGCTAAAACTAAAGCAGTTAAAACTCATTCTGCTGAACCAGTTGTGGTAAGTCAGCCAACAACTGATGGGTCATCTTCTATAGTAATCGCACCTGTTGAAACAAAAGACGTTATATCTAAGGCTACAGAATCTAATGTAGTGAGCCAATCAACAGCAGTTGTTATCCCCCCAACTGTTACAACGCAAACAGAAAAGATTAAATGAATAATAGGTATATAAGTCTTCAATTAGATATGTTTGTCACAAATACATTGTCTAATTTAGATACATACAAGATTAGGTTTTATTTATGAAAATGATGAAAATTATGTTGTTGGGGTGTGCGCTAATTTTCTTGGCAGCATGTTCGACATTATCTCCAAATAAATCTAATAGTGAAGGAATATTAGATGTCTATGTCTTTGCAGATGATGATATCAATAGAAACTTATTGGGGGAGCCTTCACCTGTAAAACTGAGTGTTTTACAGTTAATCAGTGAGGTTGAGTTTAATCAGATGAATGAGTTGAGCTCATCTGGGACATATAAAACACACCTAGGTTCAAGTGTACTTGAAGAAACTAATGTTATGGTTCGTCCAGGCCAAAACCTTAATTTTAAGTTACCAATGAATGAACGAGCAGATTATCTTGGTGTCGTGGTTGCATTAAGAGATGTTGAGAAAAAATGGAAATTTTCTTTATATAAACAACATCTACGTTGGTATCAGCGTGGTGGGGAATTTTTATATTTAGAAGTTAAAGATGAAGGTGTTATTCAACTCTCTAAAAGTGAAGCTTTAGACAAGATACTTGAGAAAAAATTAGCTGATGAAAAAGTTAATTTAGAAGAAATGACTGAAAAGCAAAGATTGAAATTGAAAGATGGCATTCAAAAAATGATGGATGAAAAGAAACCAGCAAATTTGAAGAAAGGTATCCATATTCAATCTGAACCAAACTTATAGGAAATTAGAAAGTTATGTCAATTGAACACAAAGTGGTTTGGAATGAAGGTACTTTAATTGCTCCCCAGCATTTTCAACAAACGGAAAAATATTATGATTCACTTGTGAGTCATTATTATGCTGTGAGTCATGCTTATGGGTGGGGAATTCAAGAACTGGTTTTTGATTTATCGGCATTAAAATTAGGAACCATTTCTATAGATAGAGTCACTGGTTTTTTTAAAGATGGAAGTTTTTTTAATGGAACATTAGAAAATGCACCAAATCTTACTTTAAATGTGCCTCCAAATACTGAAGATGAGTATATCTATTTAGTCTGGTCCACTTCTTCAAGTTATAAGCAAAATTATGGTTTCATTGAGGATCATGGTAGTGATCTATTCCGCTACATTCTTAAAAATGTGGATTGTGAAGACCATACTGATTTAAGTTTACCTAAAAGAGAGTTATTGGTTGCTTCACCAAACTTAAGGTTATCTCTAGGTAAAACATTAAATGAAAATGAGGCAAAACTTGCGATTGCTAAGATTTCTTCTGTAAGTTCTACTGGCGAAATATTTCTTGATGAGAGTTTTGTACCATCAACATTAAATTGTCATGCGAATACTGCATTAAAACAATACCAGTCTGAGATTATGGGATTGTTAAAGCAAAAAGCGATGGCATTAACTGGGGTTTTAAATAATCCAAACTTAAGCAGTGCTGGTGATGTGCGTGATTTCTTAATGTTGCAGACGATAAATCGTTACTATGCCTATATGCATAGTGTGACGACAACGCACTTAGTACATCCTTTTGTATTTTTTGAAAATCTATTAAAACTTTATGGTGATTTGAGTACGTTTAATCTAGATAAATCTAATTTTAATTTACCTGTTTATGATCATGATAGATTAAGTGTTTGCTTTAAAAAAATCGTTTTAATGCTGAGAGAGGTATTATCTATTGTTCTTCAGCAACGAGCGATGATGATTCCATTAGAACTTCGTGATGAAGCGACACGGGTTGCAATAACTCCAGATAGTTCTTTATTGACTACATGTCGATTTGTTCTCGCAATCAGTGCTAGTTTGCCATCTGATGCTTTAAGACAACGAATTCCAACTACAATTAAGATTAGCTCTGTAGAAAAAGTACGTGACTTGATTGCATATCACTTACCCGGTATTCATGTTCATGCATTATCTACGGCACCACGTGAACTACCTTACCATGCAGGATTTAGTTATTTTGAGATAAATAAAGATTCTGAATTATGGGAAGATTTAAGTCAGTCATCAGGTATGGCAATACATTTAGCTGGAGAGTTTCCTGATCTAGTTATTGAATGCTGGGCAATTAAAACTTATTAATTTTAATAAAGAGATCTGGAATGAGTACAATAAGATTTGAAGAAATCGAAAAAAATATCCTTTCACAAGAAGGGGAAACAAAAAAAGTTAGTGGGGGGAATGTGATTGTTGAATCAGCAATCCCTCTATTAAATAAAGCCTCACAAATGAAGTATTTTCAAAGTAAGGTATCTACTCAAGAAGTGCTTAATGGCTTACGTAAAGATATTGAAGTTTTTGAAGAAATAGCTGAAGAGAAAGGGGTGCGGTACGAAACAATCAAGGCTGCAAGATATTGTCTGTGCACATTGCTGGATGAGTTTGCAGCTAAAAATAGTTGGGCTGACCAAGAGTGGGCAGCTCATAGTTTATTGGTTACTTTCCACAATGAAACTTGGGGTGGTGAACAGTTCTTTAAATTGATTGACCGTGTTAAACAAGAGCCTCTGAAAAATATTAACCTAATAGAGCTGATGTACTACTGTTTGGTTCTTGGGTATATGGGTAAATATCAGGTATTGAATAATGGTAAAGTATCTATTGAAAATATTAAGAAAGAATTAGAAAAAATAATTCGAGAATATGGTACTGCTAGTTCGCCTATCTTAATTGATAATATAAATAAAAATAAATTGTTGGCGAAGAAGCATCGACATATACCTTTTTGGATACTTGCAGTAATTGCAGGGGCAGTAGTTTTACTATCATATACTGGATTGAATTGGTATTTGGCTCAAACCACAAGTGAAATCAATTCGCGTATAAACAAGTTGAGTGTTACACCCGTTCAAACTAACTCAGGTGAGCAAATTCAACTCTTATCTCCATTATTGAAGAATGAAATTGATAATAAGTTGATACAAGTAGATGAAGTTCCAGGAAAGAGTACCATCACAATCTTAGGAGATGGTTTATTTACCTCTGGTGCAGATAAAATTCAGGATCGTTACTTCCCTGTTATGGCAGCAGTTGGTCAAGCTTTAAATGAGGTAAAAGGTCGGGTGGTTGTCTCTGGGTATACAGATGACCAACCTATTAGTAGTACTCAATACCCTTCAAATTGGCATTTATCTCAAGGTCGTGCAGATGCGATTAAGAAAATATTGTCAACTTACATGAATGATCCTGCACGAGTACGTTCTGAAGGTAAAGGTGCAGAAAATCCTAGATACCCAAATGATTCAAATGAGAACAGAGCTAAAAATAGACGAGTTGAGATTACTGTTTACATTCAGAACGATTCCTCACAGTAGTTTTAGCTTAAAAGTATTCTGTTCCAAATTTAAAATATGATGAATTAATAGGTATAAATATGGGTTTCTTAACAATGTTTAGTTGGGTGTCGATGTGGAGTGTTTTTGGACTAATATCGATTATTACAACAATTTGGTTTGCTGGGCCATTAATCGCTATTGCTGAAAATAAACCACTAGAGTCAGTTTTGGCACGAGTGATTGCAATCGTTGTTGTATCTTTGATCTTTCTTGGTGTGTATTTATACAAGCTTTATAAATCGAGAGCGATGAATCAACTTGTTATTGACGAAATTAAGGCCAGTGACCTGAGTGAGGAAACACCTAAGAAGGGGGCTGAAAAGGAAAGTGATTTAAAAGAACAATTTAATAATATTGATCTTATACTTCAAAAACAGCAAGGCAAAGAAAATAAGAACTTTTTCCATAAAATCTTTGGTTCATCGAATGAATATATTTATCAGAAACCATGGTTTGTGGTCATTGGTGCACCTGGTGTTGGTAAAACAACAGCGATTCTAAATTCAGGTTTATCTTTCCCTATTGGGTCCACTGATCATGTCTCTAAATTAGCAGGTACAAGGGATTGTGACTGGTTTTTAACAGATGAAGCATTATTATTGGATACTGCAGGGCGATTCGTCGAACAAAATGATGATCTCAATAATAGTAATGATTGGAATGAGCTATTAGGCTTATTAAAGCGTTGTAGACCAAAGCAACCTATTAATGGTTTGGTTTTGATGTTAAGTGCAGAAGATATCTTAAGTGGTAATGAAGATAAAATTAAACAACAACTTCAACAAATTAGATTGCGTTTGCAAGAAATGCAAACTTCATTCAATACAACTTTTCCCTTATACATTATTGTCAATAAGTTGGATTTGATTAGTGGCTTTAATCAATACTTTAACTATTTAGATGATCAGGAACGAAGAAAGGTATTTGGTGTACCTTTAGACCCGTTGTCTCAAACAACGGCTGAAAAGATTAATATCATGACTGATGAGATTGATCAGATTGTTGTTCGGATACAACAAAATATTTTTAGAAGCGTGTCATTTAACAACCAAGTGAATGATCCCTCAGACTTAGCAATTGGTTTTTCTAATGAGTTTAATAAGTTTTCATATTCACTAAAGTCTTATCTTAAGCGACTGTTGAATCTTTCTCGTTATGATACAGATATTAATTTGGCAGGTGTGTATTTTACTAGTGCAGAACAAGTCGAAGACCAAAATTTTATTTTGGATGAGAATCAAAATGCATTAATGCAACCTAAATATTTAAATAATATGAGCGCTAAGCTCAATGAAAAAGCTAGATCATACTTTATTAATGATATTTTCCAGATTCTGTTGCTAGACACTGCAAATATTGCTGGTATTGATATCCATTGGATGAAAAAACAACGCAAAATATATTGGGTTGGGTTAGCTGTACTTGCCATCATATTTATTATTTTATTGAGTTTGTTGGTTCGAGCTTTTAACTATAATAGTAAGTATTTAACTGAAATTAGTAAGCAATTAGCATTGTTAGAGCTTAATTCTAAAAAGGTTGATCCTACTGATATTTCATCAGTATTAAACTTTACCAACTCAATATATCTTTTACCAAAAAATAATATTAGTACAGATTTGCTAGATCGCTCATTTAGTAAAAATATTGGTTTGGGGCAACATGATGATGTTGCAACAGCAGCATTTTCTAAACAACAAAGTTTAATCGATGAAAATGTTTTACCTTTAATTTCTAATGAAATTGAAAATAAGCTTAGAGCGAGTATCCAGACTCAAAACTACAAAGATATTTATAATGATCTTAAGGCATATTTGATGCTTTATGATAATAAAAAATATGATAAAAAATATATTTATCAATGGCTGTTGAATAACGTTATTTCAAAAACGAGTAGTAGTCCAGAATCAGTTAAATCACTTGAGAGTCTTTTAAGTGAAACGATTATTACACCACAAAAAAGCTATGATGCTGAATTGGTGGGAGTAGCTCGTGAGTTGTTGGTGAATACAGATATTGCAGAAATAATTATGCATGATCTCAGTGCTCATACGAAGACTCTTGATCAAAAAAGTTTTCCCGTAACATCATTTGTATCTATGGGAGGGATTTCTGCAAATAATATATTCCGTCGAGTATCAGATAAGACACTTAGTGATCCTGTAAATATATTATTTACCAAGTTTGGTTATAAAAATATTTTCTTACCTTATGTGAATAAGCGCTTGCAGAGCTTTTATAAGGAAGAAAAATGGGTTTTAGGTAATGAAGTCCAAATGAAATCTGTAGATGATGTGGTGTCTGATATCTACCGTATTTATAGCCAAGCTTATACCAATATTTGGAAAAGCTATATTCAAGATGTAAGAATGGTACAGCCCAAAGATTTGCAACAAGCAATTGTGATGTCGAAGCAGTTTTCAGAAAAGAATTCTTCTTTAGCTGGGATTATCAAGGGTATTAGTTTAAATACAAATTTAGTTGAGGCTGCGCCTGCTAAAGTGGAGCAAGCGAATCCTGGTAAAACAGAATTAAATGATTTAGAGAAGAAAGCTGCTGCTCAAGTTGTAACTCCAAAAAATATGATTGATGAGACTAAGGTACAAGGTTATTTGGAGAGTATTTCAGGTAATTTTTCACAATATCAAAATCTCACTCAGTCTTCACAAGAGTCTGAATCACAGTTAGATGAAATTATTAGATCGATAAATGATTTATATGTTTACTTGGTTGCCTTAGAGCTGAGTATGCAAAGTGAAGATCAATTAATGCCTGATGTTCGTCCTTTAGTAAATTACCGCGCTCAAGTAAATCGCTTACCAGATCCGTTTAGACCTATGCTGGATGCCTTTGTGGGAAAGGTGACAGAGTCCAGCCAGGCCTATAAGGACTCTCAAATGTCGAGCTTGGTGAAGCAACAAGATCAGATGTTACAAGCATCGTGTAAAGGTCTTGTACTTAATAAATATCCATTTGCAAGCAATGCCGTACAAGATTTATCTATACAAGAGTTAGGTCATTTGTTTGGTAAGGATGGAATGTATCTTACTGCTTTGTCTAGCAATGTAACTGTAAGCCAAAATAGTAAAATACCTTATCGTTATTTCTTAGATAACAATGTGATTGCTCGTACACAGCCATATAAAGACGCCGAAACAATTAATATGCAACTTTTTGCTGGTAAAAATGTACCAAAAGTTGATGTAGTAATGATTATTCGAGCAATGGATAAAGAAATCGATAATCTTACCATTAATTATGATGGCCAGAAGTATCAGTATTATCATGGGCCAATAAAAGAAGTCGTATTGACTTGGCCAGTTAAAGATAATCGATTTACCTTGGATGCTACAGCAGCAAATGAGCGCCCAGAAAGATTGGAGGTAAATGGTGATTGGTCATTGTTTAGATTAATTGATAAGGCTTCAAAGGTTATTAATACACCTGATGGACGTGGTGTTTTAGCGACATTTGAACTGGGTGAAAAGAAAGTTTATATCGAGTTTCGTGCAGTATCTGGAAAAAATCCATTTAGTTTATCAACTTTAAGAGCTTTTAAATGTTAGAAGATTTAGGGTGGATTGGAAAGTTACCAAATTATTCTGATTTTATTCAATCAGGAAATTTTATTTCTGTTCAGCGCTCATTAATGTCATGGTTGACTAGAGGTCAAGATCATATTGGTGAGCAATTTTTTAAATTGAATAATAGTGAGTCTAATGTCTATATTTATTATTTCTTTGTAGAAAGTTCTATTTCAGATCATAAGCGGATACATGGATTATTTTTTTCGAGTAGAGATAGTCGTGGAAGAAATTGTCCATTTATTATTTTTTCTCACAATCATACGGCCTCTGCAGCTCAAATACTTCCGAAATTAAATGAGAAGTTGCAAGAGCTTGGCTTCAATTGGGATATGCTATCTAGCAATTTAGACAATAATTTTATTGATTCAATTTTTACTAAATTAAGTGAAGTGGATTTAGACATTGGATTTATTGAAAACTATGATACTTGGTATGAGTTGTATCCAAAATTTTGTGATTTAAACTTTAAAGTTGAAACAACCAATCACGTATTATTTAGAAAGTTATTAATAAGGTAAGATATATGATTTCTGAAGAGACTTATAATAAGCCAATCAGTGAGGATAGTCCTGCGGGGATTAACGTTGAGTATGATGAGGATTATCAAAAACTATTGGTCATGCTTCAGACGAAGCCTGAACAACAGTTTGGTGATTTGATTGTCGAAGCGCAAGAGCCTGATTGGGAGAAGGTTTTTAATCTTTCTAGTGAAATTATATTAAATAAAAGCAAAGACTTGAGTATAATGAGTTATTTTACTCAAAGTGGTGTTGTGTGTTATGGTCTAAAAAGTTTATCTGATGGATTAAAAGTAATTTTCTCTAATTTAGAAGCATACTGGGAAGATGTTTATCCTAAATTATATGATGAAGACGAAGATTATGACCCTGACTATCGAATCAACTCACTTTCTCTATTTAACTCCTTAGATGGTATTGTCCGTGATGTGAGAAATGCATTCATTATTAAGAATGGATTGTCACAAGCATCATTTACTATTAAAGATATTGAAAATATTATAGAGAATCCAACAACAAGTCATGAGTATTATCCAGGCGGTATAGAGCGCTTAAATGTTGATATTCAGATTGCATCAGAACAAACGAATTCTGCAGTCAAAGCCGTGGTTGAGTCATTAGAATATATTGATAATATTAAGTTGTTATTTGCAAAACACACTCCTGGTTATGAAGTTAAGTTTGAGAGTTTAGAGAAAGTACTTTTCAAAGTTAAAAAATTATGTGTAGTAGAGGCTCAAGGAATAGATATCCAAGTAGAAAGTTCTCAAATGGAAATAAACCCTATTGGTGATATAAAGCCTACAATGAATCAAGTTTTTAACTTGGCAAATTATACGGTTTCATCTCGACAGGATGTTGATTTACTTTTAGAGAAAATTTATCTATATTTTGAAAAACATGAGCCTTCACACCCAGCGCCTTTATTTATTCGGCGTATACAAAGATTAATGAATTTGAATTTTTATGAAATCATGAAAGATATAAGCCCAGATTCATTAAACCATTTGGAAACATTAGTAGGGCAACCTATTGAAAATGATACTGACTATTAAATATATAGGTGAAGCATGAGTAAGAACTCTGGACAAAAATTTTTGGCAAGAAACCGTTCTCCACGTGTTCAAATTGAATATGATGTAGAAATTTATGGTGCTGAAAAGAAAGTTGAACTTCCTTTTGTTATGGGGGTACTTTCTGATTTAGCTGGTAAATCAAAACAAGAACTTCCTAATTTAAATGAAAGAAGTTTTTTAGAAATTGATGTTGATAATTTCGATGATCGAATGAAATCAATTAAACCTCGCGTTGCATTTAGTGTTGCAAATACATTAACCAACGAGGGCAATATCAATGTCGATCTTGAATTTTCAAGTATGGATGATTTCTCTCCTAACCAGATTGCACAGAAAGTTGAGCCTTTAAAGGAATTGCTGGATGCACGTACTGAATTATCAAACTTATTGTCTTATATGGATGGTAAGACTGGTGCAGAAGAGCTAATCAGTAAAGTGTTATCTGATAATGCTATGTTGAAATCATTGGCAAATTTATCAAAAAATACTGATGACTCTAAAGACTAAATAATTGGAAGGAATGGGTTTCATGGCCTCTACTCAATTTGAAAACCAACTTGATGGTACATTGTCTCAAACGAATGAGTTTGAACAATTAATTAATAAAGAATTCAAGCCTAAATCAAAACAAGCAGAATCAGCGGTTCAAGATGCAGTTAAGACTTTGGCAAAACAAGCTTTAGAGAGCGTTGTTCAACATTCAAATGATACTTATCAAACAATTGAAGCGATTATTGCTGAAATTGATAAAAAGCTCTCTGATCAAGTCAATGAAATTATTCATCATAAGGATTTTAAAGAGCTTGAGAGTGCTTGGCGAGGTTTGCATTATTTAGTTAATAATACTGAAACTAATCATTTGTTGAAGATTAGATTCATGCCTCTGAGTAAAAAGGAACTGAGTAAAAACCTTAAAAAATTCAAGGGTGTAATGTGGGATCAAAGCCCAATTTTTAAGAAAATATACGAAGAAGAATATGGACAATTTGGTGGTGAACCATTTGGTTGTTTAGTTGGTGATTATCACTTTGATCATGGTGCACAAGATGTAGAAATCTTGACGGAAATGGCTAAAATTTCTGCTGCCTCACACTGTCCATTTATTACAGGTGCAAATCCAAGTTTAATGCAAATGGATTCGTGGCAAGAATTATCTAATCCGCGTGACATTACTAAGATCTTCCAAAATACAGAATATGCTGCTTGGAGAAGTCTGCGTCAAAGTGATGATGCTCGTTATTTAGGTTTAGCCTTACCGCGTTTTATGGTTCGTTTACCTTATAGCGCCAAAGAAAATCCAGTTGATGATTTTAATTTTGAAGAAGTGACTAATGGTCATGAGGATTACTCTTGGGTCAATGCTGCCTATGCAATGGCTGTAAATATTAATCGTTCTTTTAATGAGTATGGTTGGTGTACATCAATTCGTGGCGTTGAGTCTGGAGGGGTAGTTGAAGAGCTTCCTACACATACATTTGAAACGGATGATGGTGGTGTAGATTTAATTTGTCCTACTGAAATTGCAATTAGTGATCGTCGAGAAGCTGAACTATCTAATAATGGATTAATGCCATTAATTTATAGAAAGAATTCTAATTTAGCAGCATTTATTGGTGCACAATCTTTACAGCAACCAGCTGAATATCACGATGTTGATGCAACAGCAAACTCAAAACTTTCTGCTCGTTTACCTTATTTGTTTGCATGTTGCCGTTTTGCACATTATTTAAAATGTATCGTGCGAGATAAAATCGGTTCTTTCCGTGAACGTGAAGAAATGGAACGTTGGTTGAATGATTGGTTAATGAATTATGTGGATGGTGACCCTGTTAACTCTTCTCAAGAAATGAAATCTAGAAAGCCATTAGCGGCAGCAGAGGTTATCGTTGAAGAGATTGAAGATAATCCTGGTTTCTATACTTCTAAGTTTTTCTTAAGACCTCATTATCAACTTGAGGGTTTAACTGTATCTTTACGTTTGGTATCTAAATTACCTTCGTTAAAGAGTGAATAATCATTGTTTTGTTATATTAATGTGATAAAATTCAATAATTAATAAATTATTGTTTTATTAATAACACATGCAATTATTATATTTTAATTCATGGTAGTTGTATTGAATTGTACTTCTATAATATTTTTTAAATTTAAATAAGGTAAATATATGGCTATTGATATATTCTTAAAAATCGATGGAATTAATGGTGAGTCTAAAGATTCAAATCATAAAGAATGGATTGATGTTCAAGACTTCACATGGGGTGCTAGTCAACCTGCTACATTAACAAGTGGCGGTGGCGGTGGCGCTGGTAAAGTTAATTTTAAAGATTTAAAAGTTACAGCTGCTATTGATAAAGCTGCTCCAATTATCTTGAAACATAGTTCAATTGGTCGTCATATCCCTAAATTAGAAATCTCTGTATGTAAAGCGGGTGGTGAGCAAGTTGAATACTCTCGCATTACATTGGAAGATGTTATTGTGACTGGCGTTGAGTTTGCTGGTTCAAAAACTGATGAAGTACTTTTTGTTAACTATTCATTCCAAGCTGTTAAAGTGAAGAATCAGTATTGGGAGCAAACTGAGCGTGGCGGACGTGGTCCAGAAACTCAGATGGCTTACGATATTAAACTTAACAAGGCTATTGGTTAATTTAATTAAAAAATTAGCGTAGTTTCCTACGCTAATTTTTTTTGATATTTATTTATGAAAATTAGTAATAAAATTGATAACTTAATCGATTCAATAAAGCGTAATCCTTTAAACCATAATTTACGTTTGGAATTAATCCAATACTATTGTATGGATGCTAGATGGGATTCTGCGCTTAAATCAATACAGCAATATATTAAATTAAATCCTAAAGATTCTCAGTCCAAAGAGTTGTTTCAGGGTAATATTCACTGTGAGATTCAACGTCAACAGGTTATATTAGGTCAGAAGAAGGCTGAGGTTTATCCTGGATTATCTGTTGAATTAATAGATTTACAAAATCAAATACTCAGTACTTATCATTTAACAGATTTTAATTTATTAAAAACTCAATTTTTAGATGCATTGTCAAAAGTGAATAATACTTTTGAATGTATTGCTGATGAGCAAATATATACAGGTAATTTTATTGATACTGATTGTCGATTGGCTTTCGTGCTCGAAATTTTTACCCAAGATAAATACTATTGGATCAGTATAAATGATATTGAAAAAATAGTTTTTAAAGAAACTGAATTGCTCACAGATATTATGTGGCGTCGTGGTGAAGTGTTTACAAAGGACAATAAACATATTCCATGTTTTTTCCCTGTTCGTTATCCTTTATTTGATGAGATTGAATCAGCAGATTCATTCAAATATTCAACTGCGACAGAATGGTTTAATGTCGGTGAACTTTCTACAGCTATTGGACAGAAAGTATTGTCTAATGGAGACGTAGATCTAGCACTCCTTGATATAAGCAAATTAACGTCAATTTAGTACTTATATGTCTAAACATCAAAAAACTAAAAACTCAATATCAATTTTTGATCGTCTGAATGAAGAACACCATGTAGATGGTGTTAATGGCGTTGATAACCATAAACTAAAGCAAATTGTTATAAGAGATTTGCTTTTTTTATTAAATACTCCAAGTTTTCACTATTCGAAGGATGATGCACAATCTGTTGAATATGAAAAATCTGTAATTAATTATGGAATTGAGCCAATTTCTGGTAAACGGGTCGCCGAAATTGATTGGAGTCATGTTGAAAGGAATATTAAACAGGCAATTTTATATTTTGAACCTAGAATTTTACCGAGTAATTTGGAGGTAAATTGTATCTTGGGGATGGATATTAAAGCCAAATACAATCAAATGAATATTGAAGTCAAAGGGTTTATCAAATCGACACCATTTCCAGAAAGGTTTGTACTTCATACGAATTTGGATGTTGAAACTGGTTATTTTAAATTAACAAATTAAGGGTGCGGTCTTGGATAAAATATTTTTAGAAAAATATCATCAAGAATTAAAGTTTTTTAGAGATGCATCAAAGGAGTTTGCTGAGGAACATCCAAAAGCTGCAACTCGTTTAGGCTTATCTGCACCAGAAATTGAAGATCCTTATGTTGAGCGTTTAATTGAAGCTGTAAGTTTTTTAACTGCACGGGTTAATTTGAAGATAGATTCTGAATACCCTCAATTTGTTCAACATATTCTAAAAGTTATCCATCCTGATTTAACCCAGTCCATACCAAGTGCTGGCATTGTCCAATTGATGACTGATCATAAACGTGCATTTAACATTCCTAAACTTGCGCAAGTCGTTACACATGATCACGCAAGAGGGTTTCCAACTTGCCAGTTTTCAGTATGTAATGGCCTACAAATCGTTCCTTTTTCCATTGCAAATATTAGATACTCGCAAGATATATCTCAATTATTGATAAAAAATGCTTCTAAAAAAACATCAAAAGCGGTTATTAACTTCGATGTTGCTATTCCAGCAGGATTTACATTTGAGCATCTGAAGCTTGCAGATTTACGTTGGTATATTGGAGCAACTGATCTTAAAGTAAGTTCGGAATTCATGTATTTTCTTGTTGAAAAATTAGAATATATGACTGTTGAATTAGATGGTGTTGAAGGGTGGAAGTATAAATTTATTCCAGATTTACATTTTTTAGGGTTTGATGAGTATTTATCTCTTCATAATAGTCAGTCTGCTAATTACTTAAAACATATAGTCGAATATGCTGTATTACCTGAAAAATATCTTTTTTTTACCATTCGAAATTTAGAAACAGTATTTAATGATTTATTTTTAAAAAATGCTGATTTACTCAATATTAAAGAGGGTGATAAGAATATATCTAACCCTATCCAATTAAAGTTTAATTGTATTTTTAATGATACCTCAGAGCTTCTAGATCGATTTTTGGATGACAGTTGCTTAAACTTTAATAGTGTCGTACTCAATAATATTTTTAAAAGACGTACACGTGTAATTGTAGATCAATTTAAAAATGAACAACATGTCGTTGTCGATAAGTTGAGACCTGCTGATTATGAAGTTCTGAAAATTGATAAGATTGAAGGCTATAGTAAGAATAATCACAAAGTGAAAGTCTTTGAACCGATTTATAAGTTAAATAATGATACTGATCATTTTGATGATTCTAGTTATGGTTTTTTCTCAGAGTCACATAAACAATCTTTTCTTTCTTCTAAGAAGAACTCTTATAAGGGAAGTGAGTGTTATGTAATGCTCACAAATCAACTTAAGTCTGTGGTGGATGATGAGCTCAATCAACTGTCAATTACTGCTTGGTGCAGTAATAGAGCGATACCAAGTGAGATTAGTTGGAGCCTAGATAAAGACCTTAAGATGTCTAATGAGGCTTATAAAGTTACACATATTCGACGTAAAACGAGTTTTAGCCAGCCGATTTCAGCACCTTTAGAGAATGCTTCATTGTGGCGACTTTTAAATTTGGTATCTTCTAACTACATACCATTAAATTTGGATGATGCTAAGGCGCTGACTCAGCAGATTAAAAATAATTTATATTTGTTTTATGAAATCACTGGAATCGTTTCTTTTAAATCTCAGGTGAATGCGATACTAAATATTAAAGCATCTAGAGTGCGCACGATTAAAAAGATTAAGCAGCAATTAACACCAGTAAATGGCTTAAAGTTTGAGATCATTATTGATGATATGTTGATGAGTCATGTACATCCTTATTTATGGGGACGCATTCTTTTGGAGTATCTCAAATCATTCGCCAATATTAATCAGTATGTTGAACTAAGTTTGAAAAGTAAAAACAGAACAACTATTGCTAATTATATAAGTCTCTAGAGTATGTAAAATGAGTGATACTGCATTAGAATTCTCTGATTTAAAGATCGTTAATGAGCAAGTTTATTTAGGTAAAATGCAACTTTTTGCATTATTAAGATCCTTAGAGACACTTTGTAATTTAAAGAGTGAGATTGGTAATGAGAAGAGATTTACTGATAGTCCATTAAGGTTTGGTCAATCTGCTTTTTTAGCATTCCAAGATAAGCAGATTAATGCACTCACTCTTAAAGAACGATATTTGAAAGTTGATATTAAAGGTTTTGGTGTTTTTGGTCCGAATGGTGCTTTACCATTACATATTTCTGAACAGATTTATGAAAAAAAACTACATCAAAAGGATCAAACATTTAATGACTTTGTTGATATTTTTCAAAATCGTTTAATCGCTTTATTTTATAAGTCATGGCGTAATGCTCAAGACATTGTGTCTTTGGATGGAGAGGATTCCTGGCGGTTTAGTCGTTTTATTGCGAGTATGGTTGGTGTTGCTGATCAGCAAGAGCTGATGGCTGATATCAGTGCTTATTCCAAGTTTTATTTTTCAAATTTACTTTTGAATGTAAATCGCCCCAAAGAGAATTTAGAATTAATCCTCAGTCATTATTTTAATATTCCTGTTAAAGTTATAGAGAATATTGGTCAATGGATTGATGCGTCAGCATTCAGTACACCATTATCTAACCCTAAAAAATTAACACTGGGTGATGGGGTGATGATTGGAGATAAAATATTTGATGCAACCCAAAAAATCCGTATCGAAATTGGTCCAATTAGCCCTCAAAAATATGTCAGTTTTTTAAGTGGAGAGCCAGCAGCAAATAAATTGATTGCATGGGTGGATCATTATCTTAAACATCAATTTGAATGGGATGCTGAATTTATAATTGATAAAGATCAGATTGCTCAACAAAGTTTAGGTTCAGGGGTAGCTTTAGGATTTACATCGTGGAATGGTCAACCAAAGATTAATCCCAGAGTCATAATACAATATTAAGCATAAGAGGATAAAAGCATGTCTGATGTGAGTCGTTCAGCATTGTTTGCCAAGTTAAATAAGTCTTTATATAAAAGCTTAGAAAATTCATTTTTTTTTGCAAAGCTACGCGAAAATCGTTTTGTAGAAATATTACATTGGATTTATCAACTCGAGCAGCAAGATAATAATGATTTATTTTATATTGAAAAATATTTTAACTTAGATCATGGGAAAATATTAACGGCTTTGGAAACTCAGTTAAATCAATTGAGAAATGGACATAGCTCAGTCAATGATTTTTCTGAAGATATTATTCAGTTAATCGAAGAAGCTTGGCTTTATAGTTCGTTGAAGTTCTCGAAGTCTAATATACGTAGTGCATATCTGATTTATAGTTTATTAAAGTCTTCTCAATTTAAACGCATTTTGCTCAATATCTCTGATGAGTTTGAAAAAATAAACTTAGATATCTTAGAAAATGAAATTGATGCTATCTGTAAAGATTCTATTGAACATGCGGAAACGATGACCGTTGAGTCCTCAACAGGGCATGCACCGTCTACATCTCAACTTGCAAAATACTCTACACATTTGACGCAACAAGCTCGTGACGGAAAACTTGATCCAGTTACTGCTCGTGATGATGAAATACATCAAATGATCAATATTTTGTTGAGGAAGAGACAAAACAATCCGTTATTAACGGGTGAAGCGGGTGTAGGTAAAACTGCAGTCGTTGAAGGTTTGGCTATTCAGATCGCAGAAAAAAATGTACCTGATGCTTTACTCGATGTTGAAATTTACTTGCTGGACATCGGTGCATTAAAAGCTGGTGCAAGTGTTACTGGAGAATTTGAAAACCGCTTAAAGGCTGTTATTAAAGAGGTACATGATAGCCCTAAACCGATTATTTTATTTATAGATGAAATTCATACCCTCATTGGTGCTGGTGGGGCTGCTGGTACAGGTGATGCAGCGAATTTATTGAAACCTGCTTTGGCACGTGGTGAATTACGTACGATCGGTGCAACGACTTGGGCAGAGTATAAAAAATACTTTGAAAAAGATCCTGCACTAACCCGTCGGTTCCAAACTGTGACGGTTGCTGAACCTTCAGAATCCGATGCTGCAGCGATGTTACGTGCTTTGGTTGAGCGTTTAGAAAATCATCATCAAGTTGTTATCCTTGATGAGGCAATTGTCTCAGCAGTTAAACTTTCCAAACGCTATATTCCTGCACGTCAGCTGCCAGATAAAGCAATCGGAATTTTGGATACTGCTTGCGCAAAAGTATCTTTAAGTTTAAGTGCTTCGCCTAAATATTTATCTGAACTTGATCAAAAAATTACGGCACTTCAAATGGAAAAAACCCATTTGATCAAGCAACAGGATCTTGGCCATGATATTAACTTAAATGTATTTGAAACAATTGATGCCAAAATGGATGCATTGAATGCTGAAAAATCATTATTTTTAAATCAATACGATGAAGAAAAACAACTTGTTGAAAAACTTCAAAATGTTCGTACTCAGTTGAACGCACCACAAGAGTTATTAGCGCAACGTCATCCTGACGATATTCAAGCATTAAAAGATCAACAACGGAATTTATTACTTGAACTACGTGCTATTCAAAAGAATCAAGCACTGATATTCCCAGTGGTGGATGCCGATCTTATTGCCCAAGTCGTTGCTGATTGGACCGGTATACCTGTAGGTAAAATGCTCGGTGATGAGATTGAACGTGTTTTAGATTTGGCTAATGTTTTAAACCAACGTGTTATTGGGCAACAACATGGTTTAGAGGCGATTAGTAAACGAATCCGTACATCTCGGGCATTATTAGATGATCCGAATAAACCGATTGGTGTATTCATGTTAGCTGGACCATCGGGCGTTGGTAAAACAGAAACAGCTATAACTCTTGCCGATACACTTTATGGAGGAGAGCATAATCTCATTACCATTAATATGAGTGAATATCAGGAAGCACATACTGTATCTACATTAAAAGGTGCTCCTCCAGGTTATGTGGGATATGGTGAAGGTGGTGTATTAACTGAAGCTGTACGACGTAAACCTTATAGCGTGATTTTATTGGATGAAGTTGAAAAAGCACACCCTGATGTACATGAAGTCTTCTTCCAAGTATTCGATAAGGGCTGGATGGAGGATGGCGAGGGGCGTTATATTGATTTTAAGAATACAGTGATTATTCTTACAACCAATGTGGGCTCTGATTTAATCATGGATTTATGTCAGGATGAGGATCTCATTCCAACAGTTGAGGGTTTACAGCAAGCATTAAGAGAGCCTTTGTTAAAGGTTTTCCCAGCGGCATTATTAGGTCGTATACAAACGATTCCATATTTACCTTTATCTCAATCCATGTTGGCGAAAATTGTGAAATTGCAACTGGATCGTATTGTAAAACGCATATTTGCAAACCATGAAATCGAACTTCGTTATACAGATGAAGTTTTAAATCTGGTTGTAGAGCGTTGCACAGAGTTGGAATCAGGTGGTCGTATGATTGATGCGATTGTCAGCAATACAATTTTGCCTACATTAAGTTTAGAGATTCTTTCGCGTATGGGTGGCGAAGAGAAGATTAAAAATATTTGTATAGATGTAGAGGATGCCGAATTCAATTATCAATATGCATAATTGAATAAATTAAGAGCCTGCAATAGAGATATATTTTGAGTAGAGTTTTATTGCAGGTGCTTGATTATCTTTGATGGTATTGAGACTTATGTGTTTTAACCAGTCGAAGTGGCTGATCCTTGACATGCAATAAAGCTTGCACCACAGCTAGTTTTATCTCCTTGTAGTATCACAGTACGGCCATTCAATTTTGGTGTTTTACCGCTTGCAATGGCTGTCACTGTGGTTTTACAGGTTGGGCAAACATGTGACATACCTTCTAAGTGTACTGCTACACCATTAATTTTAAGTTTAGAGTCAACTTCAGTAATGATCCCACCGTGCGAAGTTGTGCTACCAAGAGTAATGAGTGCTTTAGTCATTTGAAAAATTCTTTCTTGTAAGTTTTAAAAATAAGATACTAGCAAAAAAATACATTGTATACAGTGATATATTCATGGCTAAACAAGCAAATATATTCTAGCGCAGATCTAAAATGGCACTGTGTATCAATTGAAAGAGCGCTGTGTGATTAAAATCCATCCATAACCAAAGTTTCATCATCGCTAAATCAGTCTTTAGTCGTTCTCTCATAGAGTGAACGATTCAACTTGAATATGTTTTTAGTGTAATGTAAATCACATTAAAAACATATAAGTGTATTAATTACACAAAACCAAATAAATCATATATAATTCAGCAACTAAGACTTATATATATTAAAAAATGAATCATCAATTAAAGTTATTTGGCGCAGCCTTGCCACAAAGTGAATTCGGGACCAGTTTTTTTTGGTTTGACTCTTTGTCTGGTCATGAAAAAATCAATGAGCTATTTGAATACCAACTTGTGGTGAAAGTTCGGGATGAATTTCATCAACCAGCACATGGTTATCAAGGACTTGAAGGCTATGTTTCTAAACAGACCGCTGAGAGTGGGGGTAGTCCTGCCTCTGACTTAAATTTACAAAGTCTGATTGGTACAGAACTGGCTATTCGGTTGCGCCTCGATGGTACCAAAGTGGTCTATGGTAATTTTGATGGCATCAATAATATTACCTCTGAAGAGAATTATCAGAGTAGTTTAAATGGGGCGCGTTTTTATCGAGGCTTAGTCAGTCGGGTGGAAGTACTTGGTGTGCGTAACCGTCATGCCATGTATAAGATCACCCTCGTGCCTTGGGCTTGGCTGATGACGAAAAGTTCAAATTATCGTATTTTTCAACAAAAAAACGTTTTGCAAATCATCGAGCAAGTGCTAGAAGCTTATGCTTATCCTGTTGATTATCGTTGTAGTGCAGACTATCCCGTACTGGACTTTCAAGCACAGTACGGTGAGACAGATTATGACTTTATCTGTCGTTTACTACAGGAACACGGGATTAACTTCCATTTTGAGCATAGCCAAAACAATTTAACTTGGGTGCTGTCCGATCATAATGCTGCATTTAAAAATATGGAAGCCGAAGGCTATCGTAACTTAAGTATTTATCCACCCAATCAACGCTTCCCTGAGGGGGCAGAATATATTGAGCATTTTGAGCCAGCCCAGCAGTTGGTTAGTGGTAAAGTCCAGCTGAGTGATTACCAATTTAAGCAACCCACTTTAGTACAGACTGCTCAGGATCAATTTCTTTGGGATCATCAGCATGCCGAACAAGAAGTATATGAATGGCAGCAAGGTGATTTTCTTAGTGCAGAACAAGGCGGTCAAGTCCGTGCTCAACAACGTGTTGAGGGAATATATCAACATGGTTATCGTGCTGAGGGTCAAGCACGTTTAAAAGGCTTACAAACGGCCTATCGTTTTGAGCTGGAAAATCATCCTAATGCTGACTCTAACCGTGGTTGGTTAGTATTGGGTACACAAACCCTGATTCAAGATATCAGTGGTGAACGTGCAGATAATCAATTCTATGATTCACAAGTCAAGTTTTTAGTACAGCCAGATGAACAAATTCTACGCCCAGATCGCACCTTGTCTAAGCCACATGGACGACCACAAACCGCAACAGTTGTGGGGCCTGCTGGTGAAGAAATATATACAGATCAGTATGGCCGAGTAAAGGTCAAGTTTCATTGGGATCGTGCTCAAGGCGATAATGACGATGAATATCTGATGGGGGATGGGCTGAATTGTTGTTGGTTACGGGTGTCGACAGCTTGGGCTGGCAATAACTTCGGCACCATTCATTTACCTCGTATTGGTCAAGAGGTGATTGTAGATTTCTTTAATGGCGATCCAGATATGCCTTTTGTGGCAGGACGCTTGACCAATCCAGAACAGATGCCTATTTGGGAGCTCCCTGATCAAAAAGCACTTTCAGGGATTAAGTCCAAAGAATTGGGGGGCAATCAAGCCAACCAATTGGTAATGGATGATACCCAAGGTCAAGTGCAGGTTCACCTGAAAAGTGATCATCAGGCCAGTGAGCTGAACTTGGGTTATATCACCCGTATACCAGATAGCAAAGGGCGTAAAGACTTTCGTGGCGAAGGTTTTGAGCTTCGAACCGATGGTCATGGGGTGGTGCGCTCAAATAAAGGTTTATTTTTTACCGCTTATGGACGTGCTGATGCAGAAAAAACTGTATTGGAAATGGATGAGACCATCAAACAGCTAGAGGATGCATTACAGCTCGCTAAAAATTTAAACCAAGCTGCGAAAAAGGCCAAACATATCGAAACCCGTATTGCCGATGAAGAAAAGCAAGTGGGTCAAATGAATGGATTGAAAAAGGCGGGAATTGTGCAATCTGCTCCCAATGGTATTGTGAGTACAACTCTTGAAAGTCATATGTTACATGCAGGGCAGAACATCCACTTGTTGAGTGAAATGGATAGTAACATCAGTAGTCAGTCCAATATTACCTTACATGCTGGAGACAGTGTAGGTCTTTATGCGAATAGCAAAGGCGCAAAGATCTATGCCAATCAGGGTAATGTTGAAGTCCAAGCACAGCATGCAGAGTTACTGATGAATGCACTCAAAGATGTTGAAGTCACCAGTACTGAGGGGAAAATTTCGATTTTTGCCAAAGAGGAAATTTTGATTTCTTGTGGTGGTGCATATATCAAACTTAAGGATGGGCAAATTGAACTTGGCTCAAACCAACCTGTGAAGGTCAAAGCTGATCTTAATATTGAAGCATCAAATAGTATCGATATTCAGATGCCATCATGGCCTAAGACTTTGTTAGATAAGGCCTTAAAAATTAAAACCACACAATCCCCGCATTCGGATGTGCCTTATGTGGGGATGCCTTTTAAGCTCTATGCTGATGGCGTTGAAGTCAAAAAAGGAATCACCGATGAAAGTGGCTTTATACGTGTAGAGCATAAAGAAGAAACCAAAGCTTATAAGCTGGTCTATGCATCAGGTGATGAAATTAATCTGAGTATGGTGGAAGAATTTACGGAAAAAGGTGATTCATCATCTTTGGCCAATCAAGGTTTTGTCTCCAAAACTTTTGCTGCAATGCAAGGTTCTGCAGATGAGTGGGCGGAGCAATATGCACAACTGGTTGCAGCTGTTGTAGATGAAAAATAAGGTTGAATCGTATGTCTGAGTCAAGTAATAGTTGTGTGGGTACTGAAAATTTATCTGCTCGTGTCAATTTAAGTTGGTTCCTTGGAGATGGAGAATACGAACCGAAGATCAGTAGTTTTGAAGCATTGATTAATGGGGAGGCTGCATTTGGCCGCTTATATAAAGAAATTGAGGCGGCGACTCGCAGTGTTGAGATTGCGATTTGGGGATTTCAACCTTCAATGTTTTTTAAGCGCGATGGTCAGTCACTTTGTATTGGTGATCTCTTGGTAAAAAAAGCCATGGATGGGGTGAAGGTTAAGGTTTTAGCTTGGTCCATGTTTGAAAAATTACAAACTCTTATGGAAGCCAATTTGGGGAATGCTCGATCAATCATGAAGAAAAATTCATGGCAGACTCAAGAGCAAACTTATTATGATACGCTTTGGTATGATGTGATGGAAAAAAAACGTTCTATCAATTTTAGAGCCTTAGAAAATACAATCTATGCAAAGAGTCCATTACAAGACTTTTATCAGTCCTCGGAAAAGAGTAATTTAATCTTCGAAACACGTTCAGCTAAATCCACAATCTTTAAACATTACCATGACAAAGTCAGCTTGCTACAACGACTTGTTTTGGCTGTTTCAGCAACCCATCATCAAAAAACGGTGTTGATAGATTATGCAGATCCCAAACTTGCTCGAGGTTTTGTGCTTGAACATAATATGTTGGACAACTATTGGGACAGTAATGAACATTTAGCCTCCCAAGAACAAGTAGCGCTACCGCATCAGGGACGTAATGCAGGACCACTACAAGATGTATCAAGTTTTGTGCGAGGTCCGATATTACATGCTATTAATAGTAATTTCTGTCAGTCTTGGGATAGGGTGGTTGAAGAAAAAATAACACCGCAACGACAGGCATTAACGGTAACGGATTATGCGTTAACAACAGAACCCAATCGGATGATGCTCCAAGCTTTAAGAACTTATGATCAACCTCAAGTTGAACAAATCAAGGAGCTTTATTTACAAAATATAAAAAAAACAACCAGTTATATTTATACTGAAAATCAATATTTTCGGTGGTCATCTTTGGTCGAAGAGTTTAAAACGCACTGGCAGGCAATGAAAGCCGCTGGGCGAGCCGATCCTATTTATTGGTTTGTTGTCACTAACTCATCAGATGAGGGGATTGGCTCAGGAACGATCAATACTGACAAGATGTTTGAGTTATTAGGGCGGCAAGATGTGATGCCAGGTGTTGCGATTAAACGCAGTAAAGAGTTACGAAAACAGCAGAAGGAATATAAAAATAAAAAACTACAGGAACAACAAGCCGCAGCACAACTTACTGGAGGCAGTGTGTCCAAAGCTGAGCCAGCATTAGATGAGCAAGGCAAGCCCCTTGACTATGACCCTGACTTTGCCAAGACCTTAAAAAAGGACTTATCGGATGAAATAGGCATTAAGGCACATATCTGTGTGCTTAGTGCTAAAGACAGTTGGGAAGAGGTTTATGTGCATTCAAAAGTGACTATCATTAATGATACCTTTGTCACTATGGGCTCTGCCAATATCAATTCGCGGAGCATGCAGACTGATAGTGAGTTTAATCTTGCACTTGAATGTGGTGCCACTGCACAGAAACTCAGAAAGGATCTATGGGGGCTACATGTTAATGATGCCGAGGCGAATCCAAATAATCTGAGTTCACCGGCCCAAGCTGAAGCTGTGTTTGATCAATGGCAAGTACTTCTGGAGAAAAATTCAAGACTCAAGGAGTATAATAAAAATCCACAGCGACCTTTGACCGAATTTTTGCGTACCAGTAGTGAGTTATCCGATAAAGATTAATGGAAACAAGATAATGAAAAAAATGATATTCGTTAGCGGACTTTTAATCTTAATTGCCAGTCTAAGCCACACATCTGCACGAGAAAAAACCATGAATCAAGATCCCAAAGCTGCTATGGCATTTAGCTGTATCAATGAAGTACAACCGAAGCTTTCTACAGAAACACAGCAGCTCTATGACTATGCTCACTACCATGACTTACATAATCTTTGGGTGCCAAAGGACGGGGTCTGGGAGACGATGGCACCTTACTATCGTATAGCAGCAGCCAATGGTGATTATAAAGCCAATCTACGCTTACAGTATTTATTGACCACTAATCGTCTAAAGCATCGTGGTGCAGCAGAGGAAGCGGTGGTATGGAACAATCTACTGATGCAACAACTGCCTGCTACAGCACACTATAAGACTTATGAGTACATCCTCAAAGGGTTGCTAAAGACCAAGACCGATGGGGCCTATGCCTATCTGCGTAAGGCAGCAGACCTAGGCAGTGCGGATGCTCAGTCGGCTATATCTGATATAATTTTAAGTCCTACCGATGGAAAAGAATTACAATTCCGTTTACAGCTAGCTGATCAATTCAGATCATGTGCTGCGCGACAAGGAAATGGAAAGGCTAGCCGATTTTATGCGATGTCATTACAAGAACAAGAGCGTTTTGATGAAGCTGTTCGGACCTTACAACATGGTGCAAGACATGGTGATACCCAGTCAACATTGCGCTTATATAATGCATTTGCCTTCGATATTGAAAAGAATCCTAAAGGAACAAATGCTTATGATCTTCGGTTTTTAAATGTAAAAAAAGATCCAGAGCGTGAGCGACGCTATAATATCATTCGTAGTTATCTATCAAGAAATGACTATCTCTATCCTACCGTGCCTGACCTCGATCAAATCGTCCCTTTACCGCCAGCGAAGCTACCTGCATGGGACGGTAAGATTGCATTTCAACGTTGGTATGAGGGACCAAGTCCAGCCAAACCGAGTGATGCCTTGGTGGAAAAACTGGCTCATGCTCAAGGTCTCGATCCAAAGACAGGCTTGGCATTGAAGAAGTAAAACAAGCCCAGCACTGATAGTGGCGGCAGGACGCCCTTGTGATCAAGAGATTATATCCTTATGGTCCTTGACCACGGTGGTATTTTTACTGCTTCCTCTGTTGCTAATATGCGCTATAACTCAAGTGATTAAAATCCATCCCAACCTTCCTTTTTCAAAGATACAAGGAAGGAGCGTTGCGTAGTCAAAGTGATCTTGCAATAAG
>RRZU012395569.1_pt1 | contig 25183 bp, 24 predicted proteins | sample 2165561 | NCBI WGS metagenome assembly RRZU01 (sample SAMN10456909, study PRJNA506462) | wastewater metagenome | isolation source: wastewater sludge | place: USA: Moscow, Idaho | reverse complement strand
TATTGTTGGGGTATTGTTTTTTACCCAATCTTGCGAGCAAAAAAAAGAAGCTCCAAAAGAATTAGCACTTAATACGGTAACTTACGAAAATGCTTTAGACGTTCCTGTAAACAAAGTTGGTGTTCTCATTAACATAGATTCTCTTGGTTTTTTTGATCATAATTCTCAAAATTTAGATCAAAACATTGATTCAAAATCAATTGAAAATCAGCTTAAACAAATAAATTCTAAATTTGATATTGTAAAAATAATTCGTGATAAATCTGAGAAAATATTAAACGATAACAAGTATACTTATCAAATGATTGATAAATTTGATAAAAAACTAATTCCGAATGAATTAATCACAAAGGAAAATGTAAATCAAGTTAAATTTAATGATTTAAAAAAAGCGATTAATCAAGATGATTTAGTTTTGATTAATGTAAAATCGGGTCTTGATTATGATCCTGCCAACAAACAGAAATACATCGCCAAAACATATGTCTACATTAATATTCTAGACCTTAAAAATAATGCTTTAAAATATAGCGAAACAATTGGTGGAACAAAGTATATAGACGAAACAATCAATAAAAGTACGACGGATTATTTAGAGAAAATGATGAAAGAGTCATTAAACGAAACGTTGGATATTATTGATAATAAATATTAAATACATTGAACTATGCGCCATTTTTTTGGCAACTTTTGGAAGTCCTGAACCCTTAAAAAGTTTCAGGATTTTTATTTTTAATGATATTCTAATATTGACTTTTATTCATGGCATATTTTTTGTTAATTTTATGCTAAAATTATAAGATGCCTATTATACGATATTTATCTTTTATTCCATTATTGACTTCTATTTCGGGATTTGCACAACAATTGATTGACCCGCAACTTCGATTGCCTGTTGAAAAAGCGATTGAGTCGAGTTACGAATTAAAAAATAAACAACTGGAAGTCGAAAAAAACAATTACCAATATGACGAAGTAAAAGGTAAACGACAACCAAATTTATCTGCAATTGCACTGGGTGGTTATCTAAACTCGAACGGAATCATCGATATTCCAACCAAATCAATCGATATTTTGTCCACAGAATTATTTTCGGGTAATCAAAAATTCAATACCTCAGCAGGATTATTTACTGTCGGAGTTAACGCTACTCAAATTATATTTTCGGGATTACAAATTCCAAATGCTTTGAATGCTATTCAGGAAAAAAGTACTGCTTTAGATTATTTGAAAGAAGCCGAAAAAGAAACTATAACCAAAGATATCTTACAAACCTATGATCAATTGATGTTATTGGTCAAAGTAGAAGAGTTAATTTCAAATTCTGCAAAACGTTTGGATAAAGAGCATCTCAAAGTGCAGAAAGCAATTCAAAATGGTTTAGCTATTCCATACGATCGTGAAAAAATAAAATTAGCAATGTTAGAGTTAGAAGCTCGACAAGTAGAATTGAATGGTAATCGACAATTGTTATACAAAAAATTAGAAACTTTAACGCATCTGTCTGAACAAGATCTTCAACAAATTCAATACGAACTAGCGCCAATTGACATTCTTGCTTCAAGCTATACTTTAGAAAATAAAAAAGAGTTGAAAGCACTTGAACACTCTGTGAAAGCTTACGAATTTTTATATCAAAAAGAAAAAGGTTCGCACCTACCACAAGTTTTTGCATTCGCGAACACCAATTATACGTCAATTTTTGGAAGTCGTTTCAAATTAAAAGATGTTGATATATTAGGTGATGTTAATTTGAAAATGAACCAATTTTCGATGTTTCCTAATATTTTGATTGGTATTGGCGCAAAATGGGAATTGTTGGATGGCGGACAACATAAAAATAAATTAGCACAAGCAAAAACTGACATTTTAATAAATGAAAACAAGTTGAAAGATTCCCAAGAAAAACTGAATTTATTATTAAGTAAAAACAAAATTGATTATGAAACTTCTACTGAAAAATTGAAAGTAAATAATCAACAAAATACCATTGCAACAAATAATTTAGAAATCGCTTCAAGACGATTTCAAGAAGGATTAATAGATGTAACCGAGCGTTTGGCTGCCGAAAATGATTATTACAAAGCCAATTTAGGTTATTATGCTCAAATCTTGGATCAACGCTCTAAAACCTACGAATTACTTCAAACTTCTGGAGAATTATTTAATCAATTATCAAATTAAAATCATGAAAAATACACTATACTATATTTTTGCTTTAAGCGGATTAATACTTTTTACAAATTGTAAATCATCTGACAAGGAAAATAAAAAAGAAGAGCAAACTATTTTTCAAGGTAAAATTGAGCGCGATCAAATTAGCATTGTAACAAAAATCCCAGGAAAAATAGATCAAATATTAGTTCACGAAGGTGATGAAGTAAAAAAAGGACAAACGCTTTTTGTCTTACAATTACCAGAAGTTGATGCGAAGAAAAGTCAAGCAGAAGGTGCTGTAAATTCTGCCGAAGCTCAATACGAAATGGCTAAAAAAGGTGCTACAGATAATCAATTGAAACAATTGCGTGCAAAAGTTGCTGGCTTGAAAGAGCAATTAGATTATGCAGAAAAATCAAATCATAGACTAAAAAATATGCTTCGAGATAGTCTTGTCCCACAACAAAGTTATGATGAAGTTTATGCTAAATATCAAGGTGCTAAAAATCAATATTTAGCTGCAAAAGCGGAATTAGCTGATGCCGAAAATGGAGCGCGTGTAGAACAACAACAAATGGCTTTGGGACAAAAAGAGCGTGCTTTGGGAGCTTTGCAAGAAGTAGATGTTGCTGAGGCGGAAAGACACATCAAAGCACCACAAGACATGACGGTTGAAACAATTAATCTAAAAGTTGGAGAATTAGCTTTGGCTGGATATTCTATTGCAAACGGAATTTTGGAAGAAACTACATTTTTTAGATTTACAATTCCTGAGAATAAAATCGGGCAATTGCAAAAAAATCAAATCGTCAATTTAAAAGTTCCTTATAAAAATAATATGGTTTTGAAAGGTAAAATTGTTTCGATAAAAGTTCTTAATTCGTATGCAAATATTTCGACTGCTTATCCTGATATCGATCAACAACAATCGCAATATGAAGTGAAAGTTGTTCCTGTTGACTATAAACAAGCTGCTCAACTATTGACAAAAGCAAATGTAATTTTGGATCTTAACGCTAAATAAATTCTGATGAAAACGATTTTTCATTTAATTATACGAGAATTCAAACTTTTCTTCAAGAATCCTGTTTTACCTATTTTATTCTTGGGAGCACCTATTATGTATGGTGTTCTGATCGGAAATGTTTATAAAAAAGGGAATGTAACCGATTTACCAATTATTGTTGTAGATGAAGATCATACAACGACAAGTCAGAAAATTATTCAGATGTTAGATGAAAATGAATCGGTTAAAGTTGCTGAAGTTTTACCTTCAACATTTGATTCTAAGAATAAAGCTTTAGCAATCGGAGCTGAAGTTGTGGTTGTTATTCCTCGAAACTTTCAGTCTGATGTACAGCAAAAAAAATTACCCGAAATCGCTTATTTTGTAGATGCTTCAAACACGTTAACTTCTAATACAGCAGCAATCGCAATTACGACAGTTTTAACAACAATGAAAGCTGGAATTTCGATAGAAACAGCTCGAAAACAAGGCGTTCCTGAATATATTGCTACACAAAGTTACGAACCATTCAAATCAACGATGATTCGCCAAAATATCAGAAGTGGAAACTACTTATATTTTATGCTTCCAGGTGTTTTATTAACCGTATTACAACAAGTTTTATTATTAGGTTTAGCACTTTCATTTGCTTCAGAATTTGAGAATAGAACATTTAATGAATTGATCTCAAAATCATCCAATCCGTTTACCATTTTATTCGTAAAAACTTTCCCTTATTTATTTATGTCAGTATTTATATATATGCTGTATTATTGGTTCGGAATGTTTTATGACATGAAATTAGAAACCGAATTTTGGCCATTCTTCACTTCTTCTCTTGCATTTATTTTAGCCGTTTGCTTTTTAGGATTTTTAGTCAGCATTCTCCTTCCAAGCCAACTAAAAGCAACCGAAGTTTTGATGGTTGTTGCAACACCAAGTTTCATTTTAAGTGGATTTACATGGCCTTTAAGTCAAATGCCAAAATGGATTCAAGCAATTGCAGATTGCATTCCGTTAACACATTATTTGAAAATATTCCGAATACTTTTCATCGAAAAAGGCGATCCTGCGTTAATTCAACCACATTTAAATAATCTAATTGTAATAGGAAGTATTTGCTTTGTCTTATCTTTGGCTATTCTAATCGTTAAAATAAGAAAAGCTAAACAATCGATGAAACAAATCGAAACAGAAAAGATTTAGCATCTTTTTTAACTTACAAAACAGATAATAAACAATGAATTTTCTTACAGTTGAAAATCTAACCAAATCATATGGAATCCGAACTTTATTTGAAGATGTAAATTTTCATGTAAATGAAGGAGACCAAATCGCATTCGTAGCAAAAAATGGAAGTGGAAAATCTACTTTACTTAAAATTTTAGCTGGATTAGAAACGGCCGATTCTGGCGAAGTTCGTCCAAATAAAGGTGTTAAAATCTTAATGTTGGATCAAAGTGATGATTTTGACGAAAATTTGAAAAGTGAAGAATATATTTTCAATCATTCGAATGAAGTTTTAGATGTTGTTCGACAATATGAAAACATGATCGAAAATGATCCAACAAATCCTGATTTAATTGATTTAATGGGAAAAATGGATGTTTTAGATGCATGGAAAGTTGAACCAACAATCAAGGAAATTTTATCAAAATTGAAAATTGATTTCTTGGATCAAAAAATTGGAAAACTTTCTGGTGGTCAGCGCAAACGTATTTCTTTAGCAAAATTTTTGATTGATTTAAGTTTCGAAACTGGATATGTTCTTTTGATTTTGGATGAGCCTACCAACCATTTGGATATTGAAATGGTGGAATGGCTTGAATATTTCTTGAACAAAGAAAACAAAACATTGATTTTGGTTACGCACGATCGTTATTTCTTAGATACAATTTGTACCAAAATTCTCGAAATGGAGGACAAAACATTGTATGTACATTCGGGAAATTACGAAACTTATATTACGAATAAAGCATTGCGTATCGAAAATCAAAATGCGACAATTGACAAAGCGAAAAACCTTTATCGTAAAGAGATTGAATGGATGCGTCGTCAACCGCAAGCGCGTACAACAAAGTCTAAATCTCGTATTGATGCGTTTTATGATACTGAAAAAGTGGCTAAACATAAAATTGTCGATCAACAAGTAAAATTAGAAATGGTGATGACGCGTTTGGGTCAAAAAATCATTGAGATGGAACATGTTTCGAAAGCATTTGGTCAAAAGAAAATTTTAGATGATTTCTCTTATATCTTCGCTCGTGGTGGAAAAATTGGTTTAGTCGGAAAAAATGGTGTTGGAAAAACCACTTTCTTGAAAATGTTAGAAGGAATTGAAACGATGGATTCTGGAACAATTGAACGTGGAGAAACCTTAAATATCGGACACTTTAAACAAGATGGAATCGAATTTAAAGGCGACGAACGTGTCATTGAGTTTGTGAAAGATATTGCAGATTTTTTCCCTCTTTCTAATGGAAAAGAAATGCGTGCAGAACAGTTCTTAGAAATGTTTTTATTTACACCAGAACAACAACATACTTTTATCTCAAAGTTGAGTGGTGGAGAGAAAAAACGTCTGCAATTATTAGCAATTTTGTACAAAAATCCTAACTTTTTGATTCTTGATGAGCCAACAAACGATTTAGATTTACCAACTTTAACGGTTCTTGAAAGTTTCTTAGAAGAATATCAAGGTTGTTTATTAGTTGTTTCCCACGATAGATATTTTATGGATAAAGTGGTCGATGAATTGATGATTTTTGAAGGCGAAGGAAAAATTTCTCGTTATATGGGAACATATACAGAATATCACATCGAGAATAAAAACAAGCCTGTAACTGACGATAAAAAGGTTGAAAAAGAAATCGTTATTCAGGAAAAAGTTGAATCGAAAGAGAAGATTGTAGAGACAAAACCAAAAAAATTATCGTTTAAAGAACAACGAGAATTAGAAGAAATTAATAAATCTTTACCAATTCTTGAAGCTAAAAAAGAAGAATTAACGAATTTACTTTCCGACCCAAATTTAGGTTATGACAAAATCGCAACTATTGGAGATGAACTACAAAAAATTGTAGACGAATTAGAAGAAAAAGAATTTCGTTGGTTAGAATTAAGCGAATAAAAATATTGAAAAGGAACTTTTTTTGAGTTCCTTTTTTTTGTTTTAAAAATTTATTTCTATATTTACTCTATCAATCATCAGGAGTTTCTGAAAAATCAGAACACCAACCGAGCCAAAACCGCGCTACGGTGGTATAGAATGAGGGCAAACGCCAAAATAAAAGGTTATTCTCCACTCTATCCTGTTGTTTTTATCATTAAAAAATTAAAACAATGGAAAATCTAAAAAATGAATTTGTCGTATTATTCCGTGAATTAACTGACAACGAATTAGTCGATCGCTTTAATCAAAATGTAGGAAACAGTTCCTGGAATTCTGCAAGAAGATGTTATGTCAAAACATTATTTGACGAATTACAATACCGTAATTTTGATTGCACAACCATAGAAAGAGGAAACACATTTTCGCTTCAACGTTATGTAATATTAATTGAAAATAGATTAGAATATTTAGATTAAACATAAAAAAAGGAAAACTTGAAACAAGTTTTCCTTTATAATTTATGGTAGACAATGTTACTTACTCTGCTTTTTTATAAAATCATTGATCGTAACATTTAATCGTTTATTTCGGATATCTTTTTCAAAACGAATTGGTTCAGCAACACGTTCTGCACAATCTTTCATGCCACAATTTTCGCACGTAACCGCAACTTCTTTTACAGGAATTGATGGATCATTCATAAATTTCACTTTACGTTGTGCTGATTTATACAATACACCAATCGTTACGCTTCGTAAATAATTTGGATTGAATGGATCTTTCGTTGCTGAAGATATTACATAATATTTTTGATTATTATTGAACGGATACAACGAAATTTGTGCAGAAATCTCATGATGATCATCTTGATGTTTTTCCAATTCTTTCAAAACATTTAACGAAACCCAACGACGACAATAATGCTCATCCGTTTCATTTGCTTGTGGCGATTGTTGTTGATTAAGGTGAAGTTCTTTCGTTAATTTATATGAATTTGAGCCAACTTTTGCTGACAAACGCAAGAAAAACAAATCACGAATATTAAAATGTTTGGGTAACAAATTTGTCATTCGTTGATAAACCGTCTCAGGAGATTCGGTATATTTTCCAAGAATTTCTTGAAATTTAGACAAATCATGATGCTCTATAGCAAACAAATTCTGCATATCCTTCAACAATTTTTCTTCTGGTAACAACAACGCTCCAGCAAAATAAGATGCATAAAAATTGTTTAACAATTGATCAAAATTATCAAAACTTGCCCACGAAAATGTATACAAACGTTCCTTCAAATCAAGGTAATTATAGCCTAATTCTTTCGCTAAAATAAATCGTTTTTGATCATTGTCAGAATTGATATTGATATACAAAAGTTTTTTCTCTTTGATAAAAATAGAACGCAATTTCGCTAAATCCTTTCCTCCTAAAGAAGTGAAATCTTCATAAAGAATGGTATAATTATATTCCTCTTTCAGAATTTCCTCCATCGTTTCATTTTTCACAAAATCTTCTGATTCAATCAAATATTCTTGTAAAAAACTCTTTGCCGATTTCTCAATTTCAGGAAAATAATTATCATTTGCTTCCTGAAAAGACCTCAACGAAGCCAAGAAAAAACTTTCGCGTGTAAGATTGTAATTATTACCTATTTCAATCAACGTAGAAATAAACGCATTTACCTTCATTGGGGCGTTAGAAATGATCTCAATTAAATCTCTTTCTTCAATTCCGAAGAGTTCCAAAGGAATTTCTTGCAATAAATTTGATTGTAGAATCTCAGCGACTGGTGCTAAATTTTTATCTAATTTTAGTGAAACTATCTCATCGTAAGGAATTTCCAACGCTTCGGCAAGAGCAACAATTTTATCAGTTTTTGGATATTTTTTACCTTTTTCGATCTCATTCAAATACGATTTCGAAAGACCAGTTAACTTAGATAACTTAAACAATGACAAATCTTTAGCCGTTCTTACTTGTTTTAGTTTTAACCCAAAAATTAATTTAATGTATTCTTCTTGCATAATTTTTTCAAAAATATTTGGTAAATGTAAACGAATTTTTATAATTTAGCGAACGTTCGCTGGAAGTAAAATTCCGCTCGAATAACCAAAACCAAAATTACAACAAAAACACAAAAAATGGATACTATTACAAGTGAATTAAAATTATCGCAGAATAAGCTGGATAGTTATCCAGATGTTTTGACCACCGAAGCGGTTAATTTTTTAACAGCTTTACACAAAAATTTCAACGAAAGACGTTTAGAACTTTTGGCGAATCGACAAGAAAGACAAATCTTTTTTGATTTGGGGAATTTTCCAACTTTTTTGTCAGAAACAAAGGAAATCAGAAATGGCGATTGGACAGCAGCTCCTATTCCAGCTGATTTACAAGACAGACGCGTTGAAATAACTGGTCCAGTTGACCGCAAAATGGTAATTAACGCGTTAAATTCTGGCGCTAAAACATTTATGGCCGATTTTGAAGATAGTAATTCTCCAACGTGGGATAACAATCTTCAAGGACAACAAAATTTAAGAGATGCAGTAAATGGTACTATTTCATTCGAAAATAATGGAAAAAAGTATCAATTAAACGAAAAAACTGCTGTCTTGCTTGTAAGACCGAGAGGTTTACATTTGAATGAAAAGAATATCATAATAGATAAACAAGAAATATCAGGCTCACTATTTGACTTTGGTTTATATTTTTTCCATAATGCACACACGTTACTTTCCAAGCAAAGTGGGCCTTATTTCTATCTTCCTAAATTAGAACATCACCTAGAAGCACGCTGGTGGAACGATGTTTTTGTTTTTGCGCAAAATTATTTAAACATTCCGCAAGCTACGATTAAAGCTACAGTTTTGATCGAAACTATAACAGCTTCTTTTCAGTTAGATGAAATTATTTACGAATTAAAAGACCACATCGCAGGCCTTAACTGCGGTCGTTGGGATTATATATTTTCTTATATCAAAAAATTTAAGAAACACCCAAATTTTATTGTTCCAGATCGTTCACAAGTTACAATGACTTCGCCTTTTATGGCTGCATATTCGCAAGCAGTTATTCAACGTTGTCATAAACGAAACATACATGCAATTGGTGGAATGGCTGCTCAAATTCCGATTAAGAATGATGAAAAAGCCAATGAAATTGCCTTTGAAAAAGTGAAGAATGATAAACTTCGCGAAGTAAAAAATGGACACGATGGAACGTGGGTTGCGCATCCTGCCTTGGTAAAAGTCGCAAAAGACATTTTTGACGAATATATGCCACAAGCTAATCAAATTGCCAATAAGCGAGAAGATGTTGTAACAACTGCCGAGGCTTTGTTAGAATTGCCAAAAGGAACAGTTACAGAACAAGGAATTCGAGACAATATTAATGTCGGAATTTTATACATCGAAAGTTGGTTATCTGGAAAAGGTGCCGCAGCTTTATATAACTTAATGGAAGACGCAGCAACAGCAGAAATCTCTCGTACGCAGGTTTGGCAATGGTTAAGCCAGTCGATTACGTTAGAAAACGGATGCGAATTTAACAGTGACAAATACAAAAAATTAAGAGCCGAAGAGGTTCAAAAAATAAAAGAATTAGTTGGTGAGGAAAACTATTTGAACGGAAGATTTGAAGAAGCTATTTCAATCTTTGACGAATTAGTTTTATCGCACAAGTTTACCGAATTTTTAACATTAGAAGCCTATAAGTATATTGATTAAGCCCTTATAACCAGACACACACAAAAAGAAATACACACACAACACACATTCATAAACAAAACACAAAAAACACAATTATGAGCAATCAAGAAAGAATTCAGAAGATTCGGCAGGATTGGGAAACTAATCCACGCTGGACAGACATTGTTCGTCCTTATTCAGCAGAAGATGTAATTCGATTAAGAGGTTCTTTGGACATCGATTACACTTTAGCAAGATTAGGTGCTAAGAAACTTTGGGAAGGCTTAAATTCGAAGCCATTTATGGCGGGTTTAGGCGCTTTGAATGGTAATCAAGCCATACAAGAAGTGCAAGCTGGTTTGGATGCAATTTATCTTTCGGGATGGCAAGTTGCTGCAGATGCAAATCTTTCGGCAGAAATGTACCCAGATCAATCATTGTATCCAGCCAACTCGGTTCCGATGGTTATAAAACGTATTAACAATGCGTTGCGTCGTCGCGATGAAATACAATCTGTTACCGAACAGGGAAACATTGATTATATGGTACCAATTGTTGCCGATGCAGAAGCTGGATTTGGAGGAAACTTGAATGCTTATGAATTGATGAAACAAATGATAGAAGCTGGTGCTGCTGGCGTTCATTTTGAAGATCAATTATCTTCTGCCAAAAAATGTGGTCATCTTGGCGGTAAAGTTTTAGTTCCGACACAAGAAGCGATTAATAAATTAGTAGCAGCACGTTTAGCAGCAGATGTTTGCGGCGTTCCTACTCTATTGGTTGCAAGAACTGATGCAGAAGCTGCGAATTTGATTACTTCGGATATTGATGAAAGAGATCAACCTTTTATTATACAAGGAAGTAGAACTTCTGAAGGTTTTTACAACGTGAGAAATGGTTTGGAACAAGGAATTAATCGAGGTTTAAGCTATGCGCCTTATGCTGATTTAATTTGGATGGAAACATCTAATCCAGATCTTGGAATGGCAAAAGAATTTGCACAAACGATTCGAGAAAAATATCCAAATCAGATGTTAGCTTATAATTGTTCGCCTTCATTTAATTGGGCAAAACATTTAACAGAAGCTCAAATGGAAACATTTCGCGAAGATTTAGCTGAAATGGGATACAAATTCCAATTCATCACTTTAGCAGGTTTCCATGCGATGAATACCTCTATGTTCGAGTTATCACGTGCTTACAAAGCAAAAGGAATGGCGGGATACTCGGCATTACAAGAAAGAGAGTTTGCGTTACAAGAAGAAGGTTTTGCAGCTGTAAAACACCAATCTTTTGTAGGAACACAATATTTCGATTACGTACAAAACACAGTGCAACAAGGCATTTCGTCTACTACGGCTATGGCCGAAAGTACGGAAGCCGCACAATTCTAATACATACTTTTCAATTAAAAAGGACGTACCGCAACTACGTCCTTTTTTCGTTTTATGTATATTAAAAATAATAATTATATTCGTTCATTATAACACTACAATGAAGTATATCTATTATTTTTTATTATTAATATTACCTATTTCAATCTATTCTCAGCGTACTGAAAAAATTACCATTCCAGATGGTATAAAATACAAATATGCTGATCAAGAAATTATTGAAAAAACTAAGGATATGATTCTTTCTAATCTAAAGGATTCTTTAAACTATTCAATGATTGATAAAAAAGTTTTTGTAGGTCCTCATTTATGGTATAAAATTCAAGATAAAAAAGGTTTCAAAAACATTCAAGATGGTAACGTTTACTTAATCATCAATAACAAGCCTTACTTAGGTAAATTATTGCAAAGAGAAAGAGATAGTAAAAAAATGCTTAATCTTTTAAAATCTGAGAGTAAAAATAACACAATTACTATTCGAAAACTTAATGAAATAGAGTTAAAATACTTTTGGGCTACAATTTCAACAGAGATCACAGAACCTATTCTACTAGTAGAAATTGCTAATAAAAAGTATATAATGCATTTCTCTGAAAAGGATAATAAATTAATTTGGATTGATCAATTTCCTTATTAAGCCAAGCTTTATCTTATTTTCGTAATCTGAAACGACTTCCCATTCATTTCGAACGTATCTTTTTCCGATTTCCCAACCAAGATTTTAGCCAAAGGGGTTTGAGTTGATAGGACAAATATCTTTTTATTTTCGAAAATAATTTCACCAAAACTACACGCCATACAGAAATTCCCCATCGTAGTTTCAACATAACTTCCTAAACCAATGGTTTTGTTTTCCACAATTTTTATTTTAGAAAAGATGTCTTGCTGAATCAACACTTCATTCAATTGATTTTGAATTCGAGTAATTTCCTGTTGCATCATTTCGCGCGATGTTTCATATTTATCGCCCATACTACTTTTAGTATCGTTGTTAGAGGCGCGTAAATCGTCAATCAAACCATTCAAATACGTTATTTTATCGTCGATTTGTTGTGCTATAAATTGATATAATTCTGCTTTCATTTCTTTCAATTAAATTGTTTGAGGCTTATTCTTAAATTTCAGCATGTAAATGGTTCCCAAAAGACAGATAAATGCCGAAACATAAATCACCATCGGAATGCGATCCAAATAATCCTGAAAATACCAACCCGCACACAATGCTCCAAGCCCTATCCCCGCTTCCATCGCAATATACATCGTTGCCATTGCCTTTCCACGCTCATCAGGTTTACTAAAATCTATCGTCCAAGCATTTAGTGCAGGTGAAAGAATTCCGGTTGAAATTCCATACATCAAACCACCTAAAATCAATCCTATTTTTGCATCAATAGAAGCTAAAAGGACCAATGCAACAATCAATAAAACCAATCCTAATTTTATCACCAACACACGCCCTTTTTGGTCAGATATCTTACCTGCAAAGAAACGAACCATCATCGATGATATTGTAAATACAATAAAGAAAACGCCTTTATTTTGAAAACCTAAATGTTCGGTCCAATCTGGAATTAACGTCAATATAGAACCATAAGCGACATAAGAAAGAAACGTAATCAACGCCGCTGGTAAAGCTTCTTTTGCAAAAACATCTTGTTTCGAAATCTTTAGTAATCCGAACGAAAACTTCTGTTTGTTTTGCAAGGTTTCTTTCATATTGAATAAAATCAATATTGACAATAATGCAAAAAACGAAGACGTAAAAAACATCACATTAATCGATGAATATAATGTAATTGTACTTCCCAATGCAGGTCCAATTGCCATTCCGATACTGAAACAAATTCCGTGCAAGCCCAATGCTTCGCCCCAACGTTCGCGCGGAATAATATCTGCAATGTAAGCTGCTGTTGCAGTAGGTTTGAAACCTGTCGAAAAGCCGTGTACCAATCTCAAAAATAAAAAGCCTGAAACGGTTGTTAAAACAGGATACAAAATTCCGCATACAAAACAGACAATAGAACCAACTGCCATGATAGGCACACGCCCCACTTTATCTGTTAATTTCCCACTAAAAGGTCTTGAAATTCCCGCAGTCAGTGTAAATAATGCAATAATAAATCCTTTGTACTCTGCTCCTCCCATGCTACTTAAATAAGCTGGTAACTCGGGAATCATCATATTGAAACTCGCTGAAAACAACAACGAACTCAAACACATTAAAATAAAATGGAGATTATAAACGGGATCTGAATTTAATTTTTTCTTGATGGCAGAAAACATAACGGATTTTTTGCAAAGGTAATTTATCTCAACCGAAACAAACTACACAATCCAAAAAGTATTACTTGTTACAAAAAAACGCTTACATCATTCAACATTGTTAGTCGATATTTCACTGATTATATTAATGAAATTTCTTATTTAAGAGTTACTTAGTTGATGTGAAAATAACTTCTACATTAGAATACAGTTAAAATACCTTATTGTATTTAATTACTTACTAAACAATTCATATTTTAGCTTTATCAATTCTACTACCCTAAAAAACGATCTAACCAACTATTATTTTCAAGCATGAAAAACTATGAAAATCTAAAAGAGACCTTGTCTTTTTATGGCGTAAATTGTAATAAACTATATTATATCTCATCAGGAAATCCAATTTTTGCGTTTCCTGAAAGATCATTTCGAATCGACTTTTATGCATTTTGTATTTGTTTATCTGGCTCAATAGAAGTTGAGATAGATTCTCAGAAATATTATATTACTCAAAATGAATTCTTAATTTCTGCTCCATCTACTGTTTTGAAAATTCTAGATACCAGCTCTAATTTCAGAATGAAATTGTTATTTTTTGAGAAAAATTTTCTCCTTAAAAACATTTCTAATCCTTTCTTTATTGATAAACTTAATTTGTTTACACATCAAAACTTTACAGTTTGTAAGGCAAATAAAAAAGAAGCGAATCATCTTTTTATGCTAATCAATTATCTTCAAGAGCAACGAGAAAGAAATGTTTTGTTCTTAGAAGATATTATTCGATCGATTATTTTCACATTACTACTTGAATCTGCCTCTATAATTGCTGAACAATATTCAAAAGAAAATAAAAATCATTCTCGCGAAATCAACATTCTATTTTGTAAGTTTACACAACTTGTACAAGAAAATGTTATCGCTCACAAAGACGTACAGTTTTATGCAGATCAATTATTTATTACAAATAAATATTTAATTCACCTTGTAAAAAAAGCAACTAAGAAAACTCCACATGTTATTATTGACGAATATTTATTAAAAGAAGCGTATGTTTTGCTTGGTTATTCAGAGAAAACAATTGTCCAAATAGCATTAGATCTAGGTTTCAACTCTTCTTCATCTTTTGGTCGGTTTTTTAAAAAATACACTTCTATTTCACCTCAACAATATAGAAAACAACAACATATATAAAAAAAGAAATTTGGGATACAAATGACGAATTTCGGGATACTTTAGAAAAACAATAAAGCGTAATTTTATTGTAGAATCTTAAAATAAATAATTATGGATAAAGTTACTTCAAAATTTGACAACGTTTTAAATCATTCTACTATCTACGGAAATATTGATCATCAACCAGATGCGAGTAAAGAAACACCAAGAAACACTCCAGAAAAATCTTATCCTTTCTCTGATCAAATAGGAAATTACCAACGCAATAAAGGAATTCCTACAAAATCTTATAAGGACTGTAAGGTATATATTGTAGGAAGTGGTATTGCAGGTTTAGCTACTGCTTATTATTTTATTAGAGACGGACATTTCACTCCAGAGAACATCACATTTATAGAACAACTTCAGGTCGAAGGAGGTTCGTTAGATGGAGCTGGAAATGCAAAAGATGGTTACATAATTCGAGGAGGTCGAGAAATGGATTGTACCTACGAGAATTTATGGGACATCTTCCAAGACATTCCTGCATTAGAGTTGCCTGAACCTTATAGTGTTTTAGACGAATATAGATTAGTAAATGACAATGATTCTAATTATTCTATTGCACGTTTAATTCATGAAAAAGGGAAAGTAAAAGACTTTAGTAAATTTGGTTTGAATAAGAAAGATCAATTAGCTATTATCAAACTTTTGTTGAAGAAAAAAGAAGAATTGGACGACATAACGATTGAAGATTATTTTAATCAATCATTCTTAGAAAGTAATTTCTGGACATTTTGGCGTACAATGTTTGCCTTTGAGAATTGGCATAGTTTACTAGAATTCAAATTATATATGCATCGCTTTTTACATGCAATTGATGGTTTAAATGATCTTTCTTCATTGGTATTTCCTAAATACAATCAATACGACACTTTTGTTACGCCATTAGGTAAATGGTTAAAAGAAAAAGGAGTAAAAATTCAGTTAAATACACTAGTTAAAGATTTAGATTTATTAATTAATACAGAAGGAAAAGTAGTCAAAGGAATTATAACAGAACAAGATGGACAAGATGTAATTATTCCTGTCACACCAAATGATTATGTTATTGTAACTACTGGTTCCATGACCGAAGATACTGCGTATGGAGATAATACAACAGCTCCAGTCTTAGCGATAGATAATAATACAAGTGGTCAAAGTGCAGGATGGAAACTATGGAAAAACCTTTCTGCCAAATCTCCTATTTTTGGTCGTCCAGAAAAATTTTGTGGGAATATTGAAAAATCTTCATGGGAATCTGTTACTTTAACTTGTAAACCTTCTGCGTTAGTAGAAAAACTAAAAGAATATTCTGTTAATGATCCATATTCAGGTCAAACTGTTACAGGCGGAATTATTACCATTACAGATTCTAATTGGTTAATGAGTTTTACGTGTAATCGTCAACCACATTTTCCTACACAACCAGATGATATTTTAGTTCTTTGGGTTTATGCATTATTTATGGATAAAGAAGGAAACTACATCAAGAAAACAATGCCTACTTGTACAGGAAACGAAATCCTAACAGAATTATGTTATCATTTAGGAATTGAAGACCAAATAGACGATGTTATAGAGAATACAATCACTCGTTCTGCTTATATGCCTTACATCACATCTATGTTTATGCCTAGAGCAAAAGGAGACCGCCCACAAGTAGTTCCAGATGAGTGTAAGAATCTAGGTTTAGTTGGTCAATTTGTAGAAACCAATAACGATGTAGTTTTCACAATGGAAAGTTCTGTTCGTACCGCACGTATTGCAGTTTATGAATTACTTAATTTAAATAAGCAAGTTCCAGACATTAATCCATTACAATACGACATTCGTCATTTATTAAAAGCAACTAAAACGTTGAACGATGATAAACCATTTATGGGTGAAGGTTTATTAAATAAAGTTTTAAAAGGAACTTATTTTGAACATATTCTACCTATTGGATCAGATTCTCCTCAAGAGGAAGAAGAAAAAGAATCTTTTCTATTAGAACAATTTGGTAAATTCAAAGAATGGGTAGGACATTTTAGAGGTTAAAATCACCCTCAATTCAATCCTGAATACCAATACTATAAAACCAATAAAAGCTTCTAAATCTTTAGTCATTTAGAAGCTTTTTGAGTATTATTATATTTTTTTCTATTTAAAAACTATAACAGCTTTTATTAGTAAATATTAGTTATAGTGATATTATTAAAGGTTTTATTTCAAATTCTGATTCAATATTTTCCTTTAATTTTAGAAATTCTGTTGTATTCATAATATGCAAATCAACATCAGTTAATCCAAATGGTCCATTTTTCTCAGTAATATATAGTCCATTTTCAAGCTCAATTATTGCTTTCTCCATTTCATCAAGTTCATTTTCGAAATACTTAAAATGATAATTAATGATTTTTAAATTTAAAATTAATTCTATTGGTTTAGATTCAACTTTCCTTGCTAATTCAAACTTTTTTAAAGTTTCACTTTCATTCCATTCTTCTGCTGGAAAGTAAGGAATTTGAATTACTTTATCATTATCAATTTTTATAAAAGACTCAAACTCCTGTAATCCATACTCATTTTCTGGGTTATAGCAATATTTTATTTCGGTTATAATTTTTCCAATACTATCAGTCAGGGTCATTTTACAAAATTAAACTTAACAATATTTCTTTACAAGAATAAACAAAACCTGTTTACAAAAAAGTTGTCATTCCTATATTTCATTCAAAAATCCCCCAAATATACATAACATTAACCACTCCCAACACCCCACAAAAAAAGCCCTTATTAAAGAGCTTTTTGAGTTTTATATATTAAACAAGATTTACTTTGCCTACTTTTAAATCAACGATAATGTTATCATCTTTATTAATAAATTCAGCATCTATTTTTAAACCCAATTCTTCTTTTTCATAATGATTCGATGAGTTGCTAGATAAAATTCCTTTTATAAGATACACTTGTTGAAAGAAAACAAAATCATTATCATCATCTCTTATACACCAAACTCCCGTTGGTTCATTTTTTAAGTTTTTCTCTAAATCAGTTCCAACACTTTTTAAAAATCTAAAAATTTCTAAGTCTATTTTCAATATTACATCAACAAAAAAATGGCAATCACCACAAGGGCAATCCTCTTTAATATTTATCTCATTTATATATGCATCAGAAGTTTTTTCTTTATCGTATTCAACAATAATTTCATTTAGTCTAATAGATTGGATCATAAATATAATTTTTAAAATAAAAATAATGTTACCTAACGTAGTATCACCCCAATATACAAAATCTCAACCACTCCCAACACCCCACAAAAAAAGCTCTTATCAAAGAGCTTTTCGGGATATTACTAGCTATAATTTGTAAAATTATTACGAATGTTATCGGTTTGATATTGTTTTCTTACTTCTACCACGATATAAAATCAGTAATTTATTCAAACTTCTTATATCCGTATTATAATCGTCAATTAACAAACGTTCTGCACCATCTGGGTGATAATAACTTAAGTAACAACTCGTATGTTTTCCTGAACTTTTGCTAATAGCTTCTTCATTATAAATATCATCCCAACTATAAAAATCTGTTGATACTGTTTTAATTCCTTTGTCATTAATTATGATTTGAGGTTCTTTGTTAGTTGCCTCTTTATAGTTCTTGTACGCACAAAACGCACCTGCAATAGAAAAAATAGAACCAACAGTATAACTATGATCTATTAGAAGCAGATAGACACCAAAACCAAAAGAGATACACATAATCGCCATCTCAACAAAATTTTTACCTTTTGCATAATAAATAATTGTTTCGTTAGCAATCGTCAAATCATCTTGAAAAACATCTTCTTGATTGAATTTATTTGACAGCGTATTTAATTTTTCTACATCTTTTGTAGTACGAATTTCTGTCTTTCCGAAAATACTATTGTCTGAGCAAATTAATTTTTCTTGAATTGCTCGTTTCTTTAGTTCATGAATATTTCTAACATTCTCAAAAGCCCAAATTCTCCATTTCGTAATCATAAAACTCCACCATAACCAACTAACAACCATTGCAAAGATAAAACCAACAGGAAATCCCCAAGTAGGAATAAATTTTTGGCTACCTAAATAAAATGTAATTCCAAAAATCCCAATGGTAATTGCTAAAACAGGATAAGTAATCATTCTATGTCCTTTTGAAATAGCTTCGTCAACTGTTACAGTTTCGTTCATAATTTTATCTAAATTTTATCTACAAAACTAATAAACAATATACCAAAATACAAAAACTACCCCCACAAAAAAAGCTCTTATCAAAGAGCCATTTGGTTAAAGAACTGTTTTGGATAATAAAATTTATTTCCAAACTTAATATAAGGAATCTTATTCGTTTTCCTCATCCGATACAACGTTTTGTCACTCACGTTAAGCAAACTTTTCAGGTCTGCATTATCATAGAATTTCTGACTTTCTTCTAACAGTAGAAAAGTTTTTTGGAATTCTAGTAGTAGGAGTTTCATATCCTTTAATGCCTCTCCATCATTTTGTGAAAATAAATCATTTTTCATATATTTAGTTAGGGTTAGGACTAACCAATTTACAACATAAACATATAATAACCAAATATTTACAAAACAAACAATATTCCTCTACGCATAATCAAGCTATCTCTCTTCCTTTTGTAGAATTCTCAAATTCATTGTGTTAGATAATGAACTAGTGTAAAGTTGGATAGTTTTAGGATTAAAACCATTAATATAAACGAGGTTCTGTCAGAATTTTACACCAAGCATAAAGCTAAAAAGATAATATACATCCACTTCCCAAAAAAATAACCACATAGAAACATAGAACCAAATGATTTTGTGTTGAAATTAGCTGTTTACTTATTCGTATTTTCAACTAATCTTTACAAGCCATCACAACTAAAACTATGTCTCTATGTGGTTAAAATAAATTTGAACAACATCTATAAAATTCTATTTTCGATACAATTTTTCTTCATTCTTCTACGCCGTTAATCAGAGCATTGTACCGAAAAATCACTTTAATTAACAAACTCAATTTCTCCACTACACTTACACAATTGTATGCTCGCCAAGATAGATACTGGTACTTGCCATCGTTTTCGTTTCACTATTCAGAAACGCCCAAAAGTTAACCTTTTTACCATTGTAATAGGTTGGTAATGGAATATGTGCTACCAAAACATCACGCGACTCGATACTTTGCAACACTTCGAACGAATTTAGTTCCTCACAATAGCAAATAACATTCACAAGATCTGTTGGTAGCGCATTACCTTGTCCAGAATTATCTTCCCAATTCATTTGGAAGCTATCCCCGCCAGTCGATTCTATCGTAGGTTGTAAAAAACCAACCAAGTCACCTTTCGAAACCAACACACGCTCCAACACAATAACAGGCAAATCATTTACCATTTCTAACACATTGTTCAGCGTGTAAGATGTCGCAATGTTGTAACGCGATTTTAGTCCAACTCTATTCCCAAAATACAGATTAAGAACTGGACGAATTGGTTGCAAGAAACCAATCACTTGCTTGAATTTGATTTGTTGCATCAATTGCAAATCAGTTGGTCGCCTTTTCGATTTTTTTGGTAAACTGCGAATAATGTCTTTGCCGCGCCAATTAACGCCTACTACAGTTCCCACTTTTCCTGAGAATCCACCAAGGATTCCTTTTTTAATTTCTGCCATAACTGGAAGTTTTTATAGTTAATATTCATAAAGTTAGCAACAGAAACAACACCATTTACAAAAACGCCATTTTGTGTCCGCATTTGTCCGCTTCTGTCCACATTTGTCCACTTTTGTCCGGTTGCTTTTTATTCAATAATAGTATTATAGCAAAATAAAAACCTCGCTAAACCTCTATTCATCATAGGTAGATAAGATTCGTGTTTTTGATTGATTTTTAGCTTGTTCGACCATCGTTCGACCATTGTTCGACGAATCTTCGGAAAAACGGCATTCTCGTCGAAGAACGGTCGAAGAAAACATGAACGAAAGTGGGAGGAAATATGTAGAATTGTAGTTTTACAATAAAGGGTTTGATAAGAGATTTTTGGTATATTTGGGAAAGAAATAAACTCAATATTTATCTTGAATAATCTGAACAAAAATAACACGATGAAAAAATTCCTTTACTTATTACCACTTATTTTATTATGGTCGTGCAATAATGAAGATGATGTCATTACACCTGTTGAAAATAATTCGTTTACGGCCTATCCAAAAGGTTATTTTATAGCTACTGTAAATGGATATGATACAATAAAATTTGAATATCAAAACAATAAAGTAACCAAACGAATTGGTGAATGGTATATTATAGATCCGTATACAAGCTACGTTTACAAGTTTTCTAAATCATTGGAAACTAATATTAGCTACATAGATAAAACTGCAAGTCTAACTAAGTTTTCTAAATTAGATTGGTATCAATATCCAAATGATACACACGTATATACGTTGAGTGGTCAACAAATTTCTGAGGCTACTTTAACTTACAAGGCAAGACCAAACTATACAGAAAAATATGTTTATACTTATGAAAATAACCAGATAAAATACATCGATTTTCTGGTTACCGACCATTATTACACAAATGATTTAAGAAGTCGTAGAGATTTTTACTTTAATGCAAAGGGAAATTTAGATAGTTTGGTTTACAGAGATGCTGACTATGATTTTTATGATGAAGGTGTCCCTCCATATATTAACTACAAGAAGAAAGAGCGCAAAGTAACCACTTTCTCTAATTATGATCAATCGCAAAACCCATTTCAAAACTTAGGTGTGTTTACAGACTTATATTATAAATCTTTATCTAAAAATAACTTCCGTAAAACACAAACAAGAGAATATGACGAAGAAGGGAAACCTACTCTTAATGTTTCAGAATCTAGTTGGGATTATGAATATGTAAATGGAGAGGTAAAAGTTCTGAAATAACGTAAGCGAAATTAGAGGAGAATTTATAGATTTGTAGTTTTACAATAAGGATTATTATGATGGAATTTTGGTATATTTGAGAGTAGTTTAAAAGTAGAAACAAAACAATGAAAACTAAATTTACATTAAAAGCATATATGCCTTTATTATTTTCACTTATTTTCTTAATCTTTTTTATCATATTTACTTATTCTGTGTTTACTTCACCATTTTATGATGATAAATTATTTCCAAAAATATTCTTACCTGTATTTTTTTCTTTTGCTACTATTAGTTTCTTTTATGGAGAATTTAGAACTAAATGTATAACAGTAGAATTCATTAATAATGATATAATTGTAAAACGTTTTTTTGGGATTAAAACTGAAATTTATAAATCATCTGATATAAAAGGATTTAAAGTAAGCCATTTAAGTTCTAATAGTAAAACATACGAATATCTCTATTTATATAAAAATGAAGATAAAACTATTAAAATATCACAATTCTATCACAAAAACTATTTTGAAGTAAAAAGTGAAATCAATAAAAAAATAAAATATCTTGGATACGAAAAGTTGTCATATTTAGATGAATTTAAAGAAATATTTAAATAGTATTTTAAATTCCAAAAAAAAGCTCCTTCACAGGAGCTTTTTGGTTTATGGAATCTCATAGATAATTTTTTTTTTTGACGAACCTTCGGAAAAACGGCATTCTCGTCGAAGAACGGTCGAAGAAAACACAGAGGAAAGTGGGAGAGAATTTGTAGAATTGTAGTTTTACAATAATGGGTATTGATTGTGTTTATTTATTAAATTTTTGTATATTCAATTTCGTATAAAATAATGTTAGATGTAATATGAAAAACCAATTTTTCCCATAAATAATGAAAGAAACTATAAAGGAAATCTTCATAGATCTATGCTCTAAATATTCAAGTAATGAAAAGATTTTTAGAGGATATTGGAATGAGATTGAAAAATCATATTCTCATAGAAGTAGACATTACCATAATTTGATTCATTTAGAAAATATGATAATGGAATTAAGCAGTGTACAAAACGATATTGAAGATTTTGATTCTGTTCTATTTTCTATATTCTATCATGATTTTATTTATAAGAGTACGTCGAAAGATAACGAAGAGAAAAGTGCTGAATACGCAAAGAGTAAATTGAGGAAATTAAATTATAACGATGTATCAATTGATAAGGTATATAATCAAATTTTAGCAACCAAATCTCATCAATTATCCAATCAAAAAGACACAAATTATTTATTAGATTCAGATCTTTCTATTTTAGGTAAAAGTTGGAATGAATATGAACTTTATATAAAGCAAATAAGAAAAGAATATTCCATATATCCAGATTTTATATATAATTCAGGTAGAAAAAAAGTTCTGAAACATTTTCTAACGTTCGACAGAATATACAAAACCGAATATTTTAAAGATAAATATGAAAAACAAGCACGCGAAAATATTTCGAAAGAAATAGAGTTACTATGATACTACAGCTAACATTGTATTGATAAAATACGAAGTGAAATATAATTTACTTTTACAGAATGCATCAGTTTATAAAATAAACCATAAAAATAAAATATGAATTATAAGGGACAATATTAGCTGGATTTTTAGACCAGATGATCCTTTAAGTGATATTTATATACAAGAAACATCTTTGAATGATTGGGGAAAAGTTATTGATTTATTGAATGATGAATATGATTTAAAATATTTTTCAGAAAATAAAATTTATAAAATGGTTGCTTGTTATACCAAGTAAATACTAAATGTAAATAAAAATTAAGTAACTAATGGAAATTGATTTTTTAAAATTGGATTATTACTCAGACTTTTTAGGAGAAAAAGAAATACGGTTTTACACAAATTCAAAAGACATTGAATTTAAACGAAATATAAAAGAACTTACAAAAAATCAATTTTACGAAGTACAATTAAATCAAGGAGAAAACAATATATATTTTTTTAGCCTTTGGGAAGGGTATTTTGACACATTGATAAGGAAACTGATTGGTAATCAAAATAACTATCAGGAATTACCAAAATTTATCAAAAATTGGTATGAATGTAAAGGCTGGTGGGGTGTAGACTTTATAGAAGATGTAATTTTAGAAACCGAACTTAAATGGTTATTAGAAATAATTCCAATAATTAACGACAATCAAAAAAAAGCATTAAAAGAAGATATTTGGGATAGTAATTGTATAAATGATTTAATCATTTTCTTAAATTTTGTAAATAAGAACGATTGGGAGTTAAGAATATCAGAAGAATAAAAATGTATACAAATAGTTTACTATATAAATACTTTGATAGGGATTATGTTGGAGAAAATGAGGAATGGGCAGTATATTCTGAAGTTTTAATTGAAAATATACATGAGTTTTTAAATCATTTAACTACGATTGATAAAAAAAAATGAAGAATTAAACTTAGTAAGAAAAGAATATGAATATTTGATTAAGTTTTGTGAAGAATGTATAAAGAATAAGTCTAACATTTATTTTCTAGCTGATAATTATTAATAAAACTGCTATTATAATTTTTTAAAAATTGTTAAAAAACTATTTTTAAAAAGAATAACCCAAAAACTCTTGATTATGAGCTTTTTTTATAGCTTATTGTGAGTGTTTTAATTTATGTATATTAGTTGTTGTTGAATGAACTAATTTTTTTTAAGTTTCTTAAAACAAATTAGTTTTAATTTTTAAAAGAGAACAGTCAAAAATGTTTGATAAAATATTAAAAGGATTTGTAGATATTATTTATGGTACAAACCGAAAAAGAAGAAATTTTGAACTTAAAAATGCAGATGAAAAAGTTTTAGCTGCTGATGCTAGTAAAGGCATAATAACTAATGAAAGTCAGGAAATAACTCGTGGAATTAATTGGGTGACATCTCAAAGAGCTGTGTTAATGTTGACAAACAAGAATATTATTTGTGGTAAATGGATTGTACCTCTTGATATTATTAGTACTGCTAAACTTACTAAAATAAGTTCTTTATTTGGAAATGGTCAAGTTTTGACGATTGAAACAAAAGACAATAAAAACTATCAATTTGGAATGCAAATTAACCCGGAATGGATAAATCAGGATGCGTTACCTCTAAAACTTGAAAAAGGAAATGTAAAAAATTCACTTTTTAGTATAATTTTGAGAATTATAATTTTAGGCTATATCGTTTATCAGATTTATCGAAGGTTTGGATAATGTCTTATATATTTTACATAAATATAATGTTCTATAAAATAAGTAATTATACTTCGATAAACTATTAGATTAGCAACTTTAAATAAGTAGTATTAAATTAGATATAACTGAAGAACCAAAGGAAATGAGGTGAACTAGTTCGAGAATCAAATTAATGATTTATCCTGAGCATTAGTCCTCAATTCCTCTGGGTTCATGTA
>RRZU010911183.1_pt1 | contig 25192 bp, 21 predicted proteins | sample 2165561 | NCBI WGS metagenome assembly RRZU01 (sample SAMN10456909, study PRJNA506462) | wastewater metagenome | isolation source: wastewater sludge | place: USA: Moscow, Idaho | reverse complement strand
CATAAAGCCGAATTCACGATTAACTTTGGAAATGGTTTCCAAATGGTACCAATATCAGTTCCTATTGCAGTTGGCAAAATTTGTTTTCCACTGTTTTGAACCACCACACGGGTATCATTTGAATGGAACCCCATTCCTGATTTTACAAAAAACTGCAAATTGTTATTTTGCGAATAAATGAAATTCAGTTTTGGAGAAAATTTAACTTTCGATTCTGATTGTGTTTTGTAATGGGTAGTCAACTTATCTTGGTAATTGAATTTGAAATAATCCAATCGAATGGCTGGATTAATCATCAATTTCCCAAAAGTAAATTCTGAATTCAAGTACGAAAACAAATTAGACTCATCAATATCTCCTAATTTTATATTTTCTAAAACCGTTCTTCTGTTCAATGTGTGTGAAAGTTCTGTATCTTTTGTAGCATCAGCACGAAATCCAGCTCCAATTTGCAACAAAACATCAGTATCATTTATTTTGGTTTTTTTGTTCAACTCTGTATTCATTCCGTAAATATCTCTGTTTTCTTTCTGTTTAATTTGGTCTCCGTTTATTGGATCTTCCAAAAAGAAGGTAAAATTAGAATACAATTCAAATTGATAATTTGAATAAAAAGCATTCGCTTTCAAGAATGTATTTTCATCAATTGATTTGCTCAAACTTGCATTAAAATTTGTTCGAGAAGTATTTCCGCCTTCGGTATCATCAACAGCACCAAATCTAGAAATCGTTCCATTGTCAACTAAACGTTGTGGAATTTGTCCGGAAGCATCCCATTTGCTGGAAAAGCGAGAAGCCAAAATTGAGAATTTACTGTTATCACTCAGAATAGCAGAATATTTACCTAACAGATTAATTCTATTAAAATTTTGAGGAGAATCAAATGGTCCGTCTGTTATGTAAAATTCTGTGGCAATATAGGCATTTTGTGTTTTTTGGTTCGCCAAAAGATTAAACAATCCTACCGTTCTCATCGTGTTAAATTGTCCCACTTCAAGACCAATACTGCTTTTTTCGATTTTATCTTTAGTTTGGAAAGCCACGTATCCTGCCGTTGCAAAATCCCCTTTGTTGGCATAATATGTTCCTTTTCCAAAATCTATTTTTTCTACCGTTTCCGGGATTATAAAATGCAAATCAGCATACCCTTGACCGTGTGCGTGAGAAACCATATTTACTGGCATTCCGTCTACTGAAATGGTAATATCTGTACCGTGATCAATATCAAAACCTCTCAAAAATATTTGTTCTGCTTTTCCTCCACCAGCATGTTGACCGATGAATAATCCTGGGACTTTTCGCAAAATTTCCTGTGAAGAATTTACCGGAGTGGTTTCCAAATCTATTTTTGAAATGACATTCATCGCTGAAAGTTTCGGCTGGATTACAATTTCATTTAATCTAAAAATATCATCATCCATAATGATTACTTCACTTGAAGAAACAATCGTGTAATTTGTTTTTTTATAGCCTAAAGCAGTTATTTTGATCACATCACCAATAACAGTTTTATCGATGCTGAACAATCCGAATTCATTTGTGTGTGCATGAGCTCCCGAACTTGTATTTACTAAATAAGCATTTTCAATAGGATTCGCGTCGCGATCCAATACTTTACCTTTTTGGATTTGGCCATAAGCAGAAAACCCAAATAGGGTTATCATTGCTAAGAGATTGTTTTTCATAACTTTAGTGTGCTTTATTTGTCATTTTTTCTAAATTTTTCTTCGGACAATATGTAACTTAATCCATAATCAAATTTGTTAGGAAACAACCATCTCGCTAATTTTTTCCCTTCCCTGAGCAGTAATGGCTGTAAAGGGAAGGGTACAGTGGGGAATTAAAGTATTTGTGCAAAGTTTATTTTAATGAAATACCTACTTCGTAATACTTTGATTGACATTCGTAATACTGCAAATGTAAATACTATTTTAATTAAAAAAAAAAGAAAACAAGTATTATTTATGAAATTTGAGAATCTTTTTTTATCTATTAAGTTCTAAAATATTAATTTTAACCAACGAATAGTAGCCTTTTTTGAAGAGATGTGACGATATTTAATTGACTCTTTTGTTAAATCTGCAACAAAAAATATTACTTCAATTATAATAATTTAGTTTCAAAAATGATTGAAAATTAGTACACCTTCTAACAACTAAGCTTGAAACCACTTCTAGCGATAGACTTTAAGTCCTATTTGCTTTTTAAATTTTAGTATAAATTAATAGGTGACAGAAGCATTAGAGGGATTGTATCTGAATATGGTTTTAAAATTATTAATAAAAAATGCTACTTAATTAACAAACGGCTAAAAATCAACAACTTAAATTGTTTAAAAAAACACAATTAATTTGATTTTTTTATTGTCTTGACATACATAAAACCAGATATTTGTAAATAAGAATGTATAAATTTGTAAGAGTTAAATAGAAAGAATATGAATCAAGAAGAATTGTTAGTATTAATTTATAAGAAAGACGAAAAGGCCTTTACACATCTATATGATATGTATTCTAAAAGTTTGTTTTCGGTTATTACTGTTCTGGTAAAAAATAGGGAAGAAGCAGAAGATGTGCTTCAGGATGTATTTGTAAAAATCTGGAAGAACATCGATTCCTACCATGAGAGTAAAGGAAGATTCTACACTTGGGTTCTGAATATTGCACGAAACACTGCTATAGATAAACTGCATTCTAAGAACTTTAATAACAGTCAAAAAAACCTCTCTACTGATAATTTCGTAAGTCATTTTGAAGACAATTCTAAATTGGCTGACAAAATGGATTCTATTGGGTTGCAAGATTTTGTAAAAAGACTAAAACCAAAATGTATTCAAATAATAGATTTACTGTTTTTTAAAGGGTACACCCAACAAGAAGCTGCTGATGAATTGGCAATTCCTTTAGGAACGGTAAAAACACAAAATAGAAATTGTATTAATGACCTAAGAAATTATCTGAAAATATAATGGAAGCACAAGAATATATAGAATCAGGAATTCTGGAACTCTATGTTTACGGTTTGCTAAGTAAAGCCGAAAACGAAGAAGTTAGCAGCATGGCAAAAAACAATGCGGAAATTAATGACGAAATTATAGCGATTGAAAAAGCGATTATTGCTTTGTCTTCGAGCTTTTCGCCGTTTCATTCTGTGGCTAATTATGAAAAAATAAAAGAAAAACTGGAACTCACACATACTCATGTAATCGAATTGGAGCCAGCTAAAAATTGGGCACAATACATGGGTTGGGCGGCAGCAATTCTATTATTATTTGGTATTGGTTTCCAATACAGTCAAATGGATCAAACCAATACTCAAGGAACCAAAAGTGAAATTGAAAAAGCCAAAATAGAAAAAGAATTTAACGTTTTAAAATTAAAAAATACAGCTAACGAAGCTAGTTTAGCAGCTATAAGAGATACTAAAAACACAGTTGTAGCGCTTGGTGGACAAGCAGTTGCTCCAGAATCTTTTGCAAAAGTATATTGGAATCAAGAAACTAAAGTAGTTTATATTGATGCTGCTGGTTTACCGGAACCACCAGAAGGAATGGTTTATCAGGTTTGGGCTTTAAAATTAAATCCGTTGACTCCTACAAGCATTGGATTCTTAGAAAAATTTGACGTGAATGACCAAAAAATATTTTCAGTAAATACTGCTGATGAAGCTGAAGCTTTTGGAATTACATTAGAACCTGCAGGTGGAAGTTTAACACCTACCATGGAGCAATTATACACCTTAGGGAAAGTATAAATAATCTCTTTTACTAAAATACAAAAAGGTTCAACTTTGTGGTTGAGCCTTTTTGTGTCATTAAAAACACCAGAATAAATGATTTTGATTCAGTAGCCAAGCTATTCCATCTTTAAAAAGAAAAATTATATAAATAAAAATACACAACGAAATCTTACCATTCAAAGGTTTGTATTTTTTGGTTTTCATTTATTACTTTTCAAATAAGATTTCTTCATAACGATTTATAAATCTCTTTATAAATAGCTATTTTTGCAATCTAAAATTATAGTCATGTCAAACAAAAAATACAAAATAGCAGTCATTCAATTGAATCTTAATGATATTGCCGAAAACAATCTAAAAAAATGTTTAAGCTGGGTTCGCGATGCGGCCAAACTTGGTGCCGAAGTAATTTCGATACCAGAATTATACAGCAGTCATTATTTTTGTCAAAGTGAAGATGTAGATAATTTTGCTTTGGCAGAACCCTTGTACAGTACATCTTTCATTGCCTTTAGTGCTTTGGCAAAAGAATTAGGCGTAGTGATTATTGTTCCTTTCTTCGAAAAAAGAATGGCTGGAATTTACCACAATAGCGCTTACATCATTGACACTGATGGTTCAGAAGCAGGTTTGTACCGTAAAATGCACATTCCAGACGATCCTCATTTTTATGAAAAATTCTATTTTACGCCAGGTGATTTAGGATTCAAAACAATTCCAACTAAAAAAGGAAAAATCGGGACATTAATTTGTTGGGACCAATGGTATCCGGAAGCAGCTCGTTTGACAGCCTTACAAGGCGCAGAAGTGTTGTTTTATCCTACAGCAATTGGATGGCATCCGCAAGAAAAAGAACAATATGGAGAAAACCAATATGGTGCTTGGATGAATGTCATGAAAGGTCATGCCGTTGCAAATGGTGTGTATGTTGCTGCAGCAAACAGAATTGGCTTAGAACAATATTTGCCTGATACGGCGGGAATTCAGTTTTGGGGCGCCTCATTTATTGCAGGACCTCAAGGCGAAATTTTGGCGCAAGCCTCACACGATAAAGAAGAAATTTTAATAGCCGAAGTAGATTTAGACTTGCAGGAAAATGTGCGTCAGAACTGGCCATTTTTCAGAGACAGAAGAATAGATGCTTTTGGTGATATTACAAAAAGAGCGATTGACTAATTATGACAACAAATAACAGAAGATTCCCTGCTGAGTGGGAAAAGCAACAAGGACTTTTACTTTGTTTTCCTCACAACGGAAAAGATTGGCCAGGGAAATACGAAGCGGTTCAATGGGCTTTTGTGGAGTTTATAAAAAAAGTAGCCACATTCGAGCAAGTTTTTTTAATGGTTGCGGATGAGAACCAAAAAGAAAAAGTCAATTTCATGCTGGAAACAGCACATGTTGAGCTAACTAATGTTTCGTACATCATTCATAAAACCAATAGAAGTTGGATGCGTGATTCGGGTCCAATAATCGTAAAAAACGGAACAGAAAGAGAAGCCTTAAACTTTAATTTTAATGGTTGGGCGAAATATAAAAACATTCAATTAGACAAATTTGTTCCTGCAAAGATGGGCGAATTTCTGAATATTCCTGTTACTCAAGTAGTGTACAAAGGGAAACCAGTAATTGTTGAAGGAGGCGCCATAGATACTAATGGACGTGGCACTTTATTGACTTCGGAAGAATGTTTAATGCATCCAGATATTCAGGTTCGGAACCCCAATTTCACCAAAGCCGATTACGAAGCGGTCTTCAAGGAATACCTTGGAATTACGAATGTGATTTGGCTAGGTGATGGAATTGAAGGTGACGATACACATGGACATATTGATGATTTATGCCGATTTGTAAACGAAGATACTATTGTGACCATTGTAGAAACAGACCCGACGGACAAAAACTACAAACCCTTACAAGATAATTTAAAACGTTTGCAAAACGCCAAACTAGAAAACGGAAAATCACCAGTAATTGTGATCTTGCCAATGCCAAAACGTTTGGAATTTGAAGGTTTGCGATTGCCTGCTAGTTACGCCAATTTCCTGATTTTGAACAATTGTGTTTTGGTCCCTACTTTTAACGACAGTAACGATAGAAAAGCGTTAAACATACTTGCAGAATGCTTTCCTGACAGAGAAATTATCGGGATTAGCTCAACTGATTTTATTTGGGGTTTTGGAACATTACATTGCCTAAGTCAGCAAATTCCGGAATAAATTTAGAATAGAAAAATAGTATAAATAAAAAAGACTTGCAGGATTAATTCCTACAAGTCTTTTTCTTTTTAAATTATGTCAAAATACTATTTGTCTTTTGTAAACGGTATTTTTTGCCCTTCTGGTATTGTCATATCAAACCCGTTTAGACTGCCATTAAATTCAAATTTAAGTCCGGCTAATTTCGATTCAAAACTATTTTTTCCAATAGGTTCCACTGTAAAACTCGGATAATTCGTAATCAAAACATTTAACGCACCGTTTTTCTCTGAAAAAGTAATTTTTATAGGTGCCATTTTGGTAGAAAAAGTTCCTAAATAACCATCCAAAATCACATCTTTTTCAATCAAACCTTTGTCTGCTGTCCAAGAATTATTGCCTGTATTGGTATCTGGTAAAACATGATCTGGATCAAGGGTCACACTTTCAATTTCTTCAGTAGAATTGTGCTTGAAAGACCACGTTTTATTTTTTTGCCAAACTTCAACCGGTAATTTAACACGAGTTATTTTTCCGCTTTTCGTTTTTACATCTAAACTTACTGGCATTGCCATTTTTTCGAAATTTTCAATCGAAATTATAACACCTTGTTTAGGGTCATTTTTCACGTATTTAATCGAATTAATTCCTTGGTCTAAACGCCAATTGTGCTGAAACCAACCTCTCCAAAACCAACTCAAATCTTCTCCTGCAACGTTTTCAATTGTTCTAAAGAAATCATCCGGTTGTGGATGTTTGTAGGCCCAGAGCTCGATATAGGTTTTCAAAGCTAAATCAAAACGTTCCTCTCCAAGAATTTGTTCGCGCAGCATAACTAAACCTGAACTTGGTTTGTAATACGCTAAAAGACCAATATTAGCTTCCTTCATATTATCTGGCGAACTCATTATGGTTTCCAGTTTTGGACTAGTGTATGCTTCAGCTCTTTGATGCATATCAGCAGGTTGGTCTTTATATTCTCCATTATTAAATTCATTAGTGCTTAGGGAATTAATAAAAGTATTAAAACCTTCATCCATCCAACCAAACAATCTTTCGTTTGACCCAACAATCATAGGAAACCAGATGTGCCCAAACTCATGATCTGTAACGCCCCATAAATCAGCCCCTTTTGACTCCCAACTACAAAAAACAATTCCTGGATATTCCATTCCGCCTTCATTTCCGGCAACATTTGTAGCCGCTGGATACGGATATTCTAACCATTTTTTAGAATAATGTTCAATCGAAGCTTTCGTGTATTCTGTTGAACGTCCCCAAGCGGCGTCACCAGCACTTTCTATAGGATATGCTGAAATAGCCAATGATTTTTTTCCGGTTGGCAAATTGATTTTTGCGGCATCTAAAATAAATGACGCTGAAGATGACCAAGAAAAATCACGAGAATTTTTAATTTTATAATTCCATGTTTTTGTAGTTGTAGCCGCTGTTTTTGCTGAATTTTCAACTTCGGCAGCAGTACGGATAAAAACTGTTTTATCACTTAATTTTGCTTGTGCCAATCTTTTTTGCTCCACAGTAGAATACACTGCTGTAGGATTCAACAATTCGCCAGATGCCACTACAATATGATTGGATGGCGCAGTAATACTCACATCAAATTCACCGTATTCTAAGTAAAATTCCGAAGCTCCTAAATACGGATTTGTATTCCAGCCTCTTATGTCATCATACACACACATACGCGGATACCATTGCGCTATGGTGAAAATCTTACCGTTTTTAGTTTCTAAAACTCCCATTCTGTCAGAACCTTCAAGAGGAGCTATAAAAGAAAAGTCAATTTTGATTTTAACAGAACCACCTTTAGGACTTAATGCCTGAGGAAGAAAAACCTGCATTCTAGTGTCTGTAATTACATATTTCACTTCTTTTTCAGTTGTCACTCCTTTTAAAGTAGTACTTACTTTTACCGATTTTATCTTGTGTCCACCATCAAAAATTTGACCTTGAGCTCCATTTCTACTTCCTGTCAAAGGAATAATTGCGTTTCCGCGGGAATCAGCTTTAAATAAATTTTGGTCTAAATGCATCCAAACAAATGTCATTTTATCAGGACTGTTGTTCGTATATGTGATGATTCCTGTTCCCGAAATTTCATTATTTTTTTCATCCAGTTTTGCCGTTAATTTATAATCGGCACTGTTTTGCCAATATTCAGCACCTGGTTGGCCACTTGCAGAACGGGTACTTGTTCCATTATTTGCGTAAAAAAAAGGGGCAAAAGCATCATAGTAATCGTATTTTGAAACTGTGCTACTAGATGTATTTGTTGGGGTTTGCTGCGCCCAAATAGACGTAACTCCCAGTAATAATAAAGCCAAATGTAGTATGGCTCCTAAATTATTTTTTTTCATTTTCTTATGGTTTATGACACAAATTAATGAAAAAAAAAGAGGATTATGAGCTATTTCGGAAAAAATGATTCTGTTGTAAATGAATAAAATCAAGCTCAAACGTAATCAGAATTAAAAATTATAAAATATATTTACCATAGAAATTCAATTTTTAAATAAACAAAGAACAATTTTGACAACTATATTAAAAAACTCGACTCTTTCTGCTGAAATCAAACACATTGGTGCGGAATTAATTTCGTTAAAAACAAATCAGAATAGAGAATATATTTGGGAAGGAAATCCCGTATTTTGGGGCAAGCACTCTCCTGTTTTGTTTCCAATTGTTGGAACTTTAAAAAACAATTCCTTTCATTATAATGAAAAGGAGTATCATTTGTCACGACACGGTTTTGCCCGAGACATGCTATTTGAATTAATCGACGCAAGAGAAAATAAGGCTACTTTTGCTATACAATCTTCTGAAGAAACATTGAAAGTGTATCCTTTTGAATTTGAATTGCAAATCATTTACACCTTAAACGAGAATAATTTATCGATTGCTTATAAAGTTATTAACAACGGAAAAACTACAATGCGATTTGCCATTGGTGCACATCCCGCTTTTGCTTTGCCAAATCAATTCGAAAATTATGCTATCGCTTTCGAAAAAGAGGAAACATTGGAATATTATCTTTTGGAAGATGATTTAATTTCAAATAAAACTAAAAAATTAGAGGCTCATAATAAACAAATTCCGTTGACTTATGAATTATTCAAAAATGATGCTTTAATTTTCAAGACACTACAATCCAATTCATTGACGATTTTAGAAAATCAACATGCAATTTTAAAAGTAAATTTTGAAGATTTTCCAAGTTTAGGAATTTGGACTAAAATAAATGCACCTTTTCTTTGTATCGAACCTTGGTTTGGTTATTCGGATACGACTGAAAATTTCGGAAATCTATTGAAGAAAGAAGGCATTCAAATTTTAGAATCAAATGAAGCTTTCCATTCAAAATTCAGTATCGAAATACTTTAATTAAATAAAAGATGTTGACACTAAATTTCGCCCCATTCCCAAATTTAGAAACGGAACACTTGCTTTTGAGAAGAGTGAATCCTACTGATATAAAAGAGATTTTCGCTTTGCGATCTAATCCTCAAACGATGCAATATATCCCAAGACCTTTACTAAAAACAGATGAAGATGCCTTAGAACATATTGCAATGATAGATACCAAAATAGAAACAAATGAAGGTATAAATTGGGCAATTACGTTGAAAGACAACCCCAAACTAATAGGAGTAATTGGTCATTACAGAATAAAACCGGAACATTATCGCGCTGAGATTGGGTATATGCTACTTCCTGAATATCATGGAAAAGGCATTGTTTCTGAGGCTGTGAAAGAAGCTGTAAATTATGGTTTTCAGGTGATGAAATTACATTCTATTGAGGCAATCATAGATCCTGATAATCATGCATCTGCGAAAGTTTTAGAGAAAAATGGTTTTATTAAAGAAGCTCATTTAAAAGAAAACGAATTTTTTGATGGTCGTTTTTTAGATTCTGTAATCTATTCTATTCTGAATAAATAGTGCGTTTTATAGCGGTGTATTTCTCTTTTTTTAAACACTAAAAATATAAGTCGGCAATTTTTTACTTCAATTCTATCTATATTTGCCAACGAAAGCTAGATTTTGTACTAGAAGAATTGCCACCACTATTATTATGAAAAAAATATTTATCCTTACCATCCTTTTATTTTCAGTTCATTCTCAAAGTCAAACTTACATAAAAGTTAATGCGATGACTACATTATTTACCATTCCAAATGTCGCAATTGAAACTAGTATTGGGGAAAAATCAACATTTCAATTTGATGTATTGGGTTCTTTTTGGAAATCAGTAGATGGAAAACCTAGGGAGTTTTACACTTTTACCCCTGAATATCGGTATCATTTTAAAGAAAAATACAATGGTTTTTATGCCGGCGCACACATTGGTGGAAGTGTTTTTAATTTTCAAAAATGGAATTACTTAAATACTGACTTTTATGAAAAAGGCATTGGGTATTTTATAGGTTCAATAGTGGGATATCAAGTAAAACTTAACGAAAAATTTATGTTAGATTGTTTTGTAGGTGGTGGATGGCATCAAGGTTTTTACAAAGGATACAAAATCAGTACTGGTGAACGTTACGACAAAGCGCAAAATTACAATAAAAGCGGGGAATGGCTTCCTTATAGATTAGGAGTAATGGTTTCCTATGAATTAAATTAGAATCAATTTTGTGATTTAGATACTGTTTTTACATACAAATCTTCCACTTGTTTTCTGGCCCAATCTGTTTTTCTTAAAAAAATCAAACTGGATTTTACACTTGGATTGTCCGTAAAACACTTCACTTTAATTAATTCGCCCAAGGTATCAAATCCATAGTGCGCTACTAATTGTTCCACTATTTTTTGAAGTGTAATTCCGTGAAGCGGATCTTTTGATTTTAAGTTTTCCATTTTGCAAATATATTCATAAAAAAGCGTTTGCAAAGGCAAACGCTTTTTTGTTTTAATTCTATAATTAACCCATTAAGATTCATTAAGAAAAACGTAATTTATTAAATCTCTTAATGGTTTATTGCATTGTACTTTAACGAATTGGTATTGGGAAAACCGGTAAACTGGAATGTCCTAATGCATCTATAGTTTGAACAGCAAAGAAAAAGTTGTCTTTAGAATACGGGATTTCCGCTTTAGCGTCTTTGACAAAAATTGTTTTTTCCCAGTTTGACGAAGCTGTTTCTCTGATAAGAATGTTGTACCCATAAACCGGCTTTCCTTGTGGAGCGGTCCAGACTAAAGTTGAAAAATTAGTCAGGTCTTTTACTTCGATTCCTACGTTTGTTGGTGCTTTTGGAGACCAAGCCAAATTACTAAAAGTAGCCAAGTTAGAGCAGGTTACTTTCTTCATATATTCAAAGTCCATAAATTCAGGAAGATCACCGTATTGAATGTTGTTTTCTTTTCTAACATCTTGATGCTGATGATTGTAGTTTTCGTTCATTTCACAAAATCGAACAGCTGTAAACCCATTTTGACTAAAAGGAGTGTGATCACCACCACGCAGGAAACGGTCATTGCGATATACTAAATTAATGTCTAGTTGTTCCACATATTGATTGGTAACCGTTTTGATGTATCGCGCTAATTGTCTGGATGGACTGTCATTATCACGATTGGTTGACTTCCGCATTTTTGATTCTGCTTCTGTTTCTAAATACGGAATTGTTTCGCTGAAAACACGAACTCTAGTATTGTCTCGCAATAACGTTCCGCTGGATAAGCTGTTTCCAATCATATCGTTATTAATCATGGCAATAACATTCCATTTTCCATCTTTGGCTATATCAGCTAGATGTTTGGCTCCGTATAATCCTTGCTCTTCACCAACTACGGCAACAAAAATCAAGGTAAAAGGGAATTCTCTTTGGCTCATTATCCTCGCTAATTCCATCATAGCTGCAACTCCAGAAGCGTCATCGTTAGCTCCTGGTGCATCAATCTTTGCATTCATTACATCCGAAGCTCGGGAATCTAAATGGCCGCTGATGATTAATACGCGATCATCAGTAGGATCAGTTCCCCTTAAGGTGGCCATCACGTTACCTAGTTGACTGTCGGTAGTAATACGTTTTCCGTCCGCTTTGATGGTAAAAAAATCAATTTTTGAGGTTAATCTTCCTCCAGATGCCAAAGCATATTTGTCAAACTCTGATTTTACCCAGCGTTGCGCCGCACCAATTCCTCGTATATTGCTTTTGGTTTCGCTCAAAGTATGTCGGGTTCCAAAAGACACGAGTTTGCGAACCGTAGCTTCCATGTTTTCCGATTTTACTTCGGTTACCATTTTTTTTATTTCTGGGTCATCAACTGTAGTTTGTGAGTAATTGGTATGAGAAAGAAATAGTAATAAGCAGAGAATTGAGGTTGGTTTCATTAATCGGTTTTTTTAGTTTTCTCAAAGTTAGTAAAAAACAAAAACAATGGATAAGCGAAATCCGATTTTAGGATATGTTTATCCAAAGTTTCTTCAATTAGCTCCGCATAGTCACATATTTTGCGGAGCTTGGAATTTTTTTGCAAAATTACTTGTATTTTGCTTGCTGTTTTTTTTTAATTTAGCTGGCCTTTATTCCGTTTTCCTCATTTGTAATTGGTTTTAATGTCACTTTCAATGTTAAAAACCCTAAGATTCCTGCTATCAATGAAGCTATTAGGATTACTAATTTTGAATTATTGATTATCGTTTCATTGTCAAATGCAAGTAACGTTATAAATATTGACATCGTAAATCCAATACCGCCTAAAAGTCCAACACCAAAAATAGATTTCCAATCTAGGCTTGTAGGAAGTTTGCAAAGTCCGAAGGTTACAGCCAAAAATGTAAATAAAAATATACCCAATGGCTTGCCTACAATTAGTCCAAGTGAAATACCCAAGCTATAATTTTCGGAAAGTGTTTGTGAAATGTCACCACTAAAAACGATTGCCGTGTTAGCTAACGCAAAAATTGGTAAAATTATAGACGCGACTGGTTTATGTAAAAAATGTTGCAAAATATAGGAAGTTGATTTTTCATCTCCGTTTCCAAAAGGGATTGCGAATGCTAATAAAATACCTGTAATTGTTGCGTGAACACCTGAATTTAACATAAAATACCACATTGCAATTCCACCAATTAGGTAGGGGATAAGACTTTTAACTTTTATTCTGTTGAGCACCAAGAGTAGTGCAAAAATCCCTAATGCTATGAATAGATTTGCAAAAACTAAAGTCTTAGTATAAAAAACAGCGATGATTAATATTGCAAATAAGTCATCTATAATGGCTAATGCTGTTAAAAATATCTTTAAAGTAAGAGGAACTTTGTTGCCTAAAAGTGATAAAATCCCCAATGCAAATGCAATGTCTGTTGCCATTGGAATTCCTATTCCAGATTGGGTTGCCGTACCATAATTGAATAAAAAATAAATTCCAGCAGCTAATAAAAGTCCACCCATTGCCCCAAAAACAGGAAATAATGCGTCTTTAAAATTAGAAAGCTCGCCTTTGTAAATTTCTCTTTCTAATTCTAAACCAATCAGCAAAAAGAAAATAGCCATGAGACCGTCATTTATCCAATGGGCTATAGATAAGCCTGCAAATTTAAATTGGAAAAAGTCTCGATACTCAACCCCAAAATTTGAGTTGGCGAGTGTAAGAGATAAAATTGTACAAGCAATTAAAACAAGTCCGCCTGCTTTTTCGCTTTCAAAAAATTCATTAAAGAGTTTGGTTGCTTTCATTTATTTATGATGTCTGTTTGATCATTGTTCCCAGAGTCGCTCATTGGTTACATTAACTTATATACTCGCTTTAGAAAAGCGGTTTGTTTACAAATATATAAATAATATTTTTATTACAAATAATCAAAAAAAGCTTGTTTTTTAATTCTACTTTTCTTATTCTATAGCGCGTGGGTTTTATTGATTATAATCTAGATAAGCAGGAGGATAATTTTATTAAAACTATTCATTCTTTTTGGGGAGTAGCGATTTTTATTTTTATAAAATTGCTTTTATTTTGCTGGTTTACTATTTTTTATGAATTAAGTATTTTAAAAAGCAAAAGGTTCTAATCTAGCCGCGATGGAAGCAAGTATCCTTTTTCTTGTCAGTTCAAGTTCGCTTGAAAAGCGAGTAGCGTGAACCAGAGAAAAAGATACTGCAGACAGCGGGACAACTCGCGATGAAACAAATAAAATAGCTGCTCCTAAACAGGAATAGAGGGTTGTGTTTATGCGTTATTATTTTGTGGACGGTTTCTTAATATACTATTTTCAAACTTCGTACCTTTGCGCTTTAGAAATTGAAAGAAAATGATTGAAATAGGAAAATACAATACGCTTACCATATTACGCGATACCAAAGTAGGTTTGTTTTTGGGAAATCCAAAAAAAGATCCTGAAGGAATTCATGACATTTTATTGCCTAACAAATACGTTCCAAACGAATTTGAAATAGGCGAGGAGTTGATTGTTTTTGTGTACTTGGACCACGAAGAAAGACCCGTTGCTACTACATTAGAGCCGTATATATTATTGAATGAATTTGCACTTTTGCGTGTGAATTATACCAATCAAATTGGCGCTTTTATGGATTGGGGAATGGAAAAGGATATTTTGGTTCCGTTCAAAGAGCAGGCACGTCCTATGGAAAAAGGGAAACGCTACTTGGTTTATTTGTATATGGACTATAAAACCAATCGTTTGGTAGCTTCTAGTAAATTGAATCAGTTTTTAAAAAATGACCACTTAAACGTTGAAAAAGGCGAAGAAGTTGATTTGATTGTTTCGCACATCACTGAATTAGGAATTAACGTAATAATCAACGAAAAGTACAAGGGTTTGTTATACAAAGATGAAGTGTATGACGATGCAATTCGTACTGGAGATCGCATGAGAGGATACATCAAGACGATTCGTCCGGATAATAAAATTGATGTTTCACTTCAAATTCAAGGATATGAAAGTATTGAGCCCAATGCAGAGAAAATTCTGGATGAATTAAGAGCCAGCAGAGGTTTCTTGCGTTTGACTGATAATTCGCATCCGGAAGATATTAAAACGGTTTTGAAAATGAGTAAGAAAACCTTCAAAAAAGCCATTGGTGCTTTGTACCGAGAGAAACTAATCGAAATTAAAGAAGATGGAATTTACTTGGTTAAGGAATAAAAAAAAGAAAGACTAATCGTTACGGTTAGTCTTTCTCTTTTAATGCTATTTTAGAATATTAAATTCTTTTAGCTCTAAAATAAATTTACTTTTAAAGTAGCTTTATTCGCCAGTAAGGATGATAGTATGCTCTATACTATTTTTAAAAACAGTAAGGTAAGCGTAAAGTACTTTAAAGAATGGTTTGTCTTTAAATGTTTCAATCACTTGCTTATAAGTTAAGAAATAATTTCACAATAAGACCGTTGGTTTTGTATATATTGGAAGATAATTTTCTAAAACAATTGTTTATTAATGTCTCGCTTCTGCAAGAACAAGAAAAATGAATCTTTAGTTAACCGTGGGTGTTACTTGTTATTTTTTACTGCTAGGGCAAATGGTTGTAGCATTAACTCGCTTATCAGGTTTTTTGAAATAGTGTTATAAGTTATTACCGTAGAAAAAGGAGCGACAACATTTTTAATTGTATTCAATACATTCTTTTTTTTAGGTTAATAAATCAGTGATGAATCAATAATTAATCCAGACAAAAAATGTGCATTCATCTGATTAGCTTGTCTTAAAATTAAAAATAATTTAAATTCCCAACTGTTAAAATAGCGTTTTTTTGTTGTTTTTTAACATTTCAAAGCCTTTAGTCAGATAAGTATTACTATAACCTTATGCAAATAGAATAGATAAAGTGTAAAAAATGATTTATTTTTACCCTAAAATAATTTAAATCAATTGTAATGGATTGGATCACTGCTAAAGAATACGAAGATATTACGTATAAGAAGTGTAATGGCGTTGCCAGAATCGCTTTCAACAGACCGGATGTGCGCAATGCGTTTCGTCCAAAAACAACTGCGGAACTATATAACGCATTTTATGATGCACAGGAAGACACTTCTATAGGAGTGGTTTTACTCTCTGCCGAAGGACCGTCTTCTAAAGATGGCGTGTATTCTTTTTGTAGCGGTGGCGATCAAAACGCACGTGGACATCAAGGATATGTAGGCGATGACGGACAACATCGCTTGAACATCCTAGAAGTACAACGTTTGATCCGATTTATGCCAAAAGTAGTTATTGCTGTAGTTCCCGGTTGGGCTGTAGGTGGTGGACACAGTTTGCATGTAGTCTGCGATTTGACTTTGGCGAGTAAAGAACACGCGATTTTCAAACAAACGGATGCTGATGTAACGAGTTTTGACGGTGGATATGGTTCGGCCTATTTGGCTAAAATGGTGGGACAGAAAAAGGCACGTGAAATTTTCTTCTTGGGACGCAATTATTCGGCTCAAGACGCGATGGATATGGGAATGGTAAACGCTGTGATTCCACATGCTGAATTAGAAGATGCGGCTTACGAATGGGCACAGGAGATTTTAGGAAAATCGCCAATGGCTATCAAAATGTTGAAATTTGCGATGAATCTAACGGATGACGGAATGGTGGGACAACAGGTTTTTGCCGGTGAAGCCACAAGACTTGCGTATATGACCGAAGAAGCTAAAGAGGGCAGAAATGCATTCTTGGAGAAAAGAAAGCCAAATTTTGAGAAAAAATGGTTGCCTTAATCGCGTTTAATGTTTAAAGTTCTTTGAATAGGAACTTTAAACTTTTAAACCTTATACCTTAAACTAAATTTTAAAAATGGAAAATTTTACAAACGAAACGCTTGACACCAGTCAGCTTCCTAAATTTGAGGAAGTCGCTTTTACGGCTTTGCATCCTAAATACTTGTTAGTGGTTTTGATTGGTTTGTTGAGAACCATTGCAATGCTTGTTCTGATTCCAACTGTCGTTTCGATGTTTAAACCTGAGTTTTTTTCAGGAAGAATTTGGTTGATTTTGGGAATTATAATTCCTATTTTTTCCATTTTGTTGGTCGTTTTTTCTAGTATTGGATTCAAGAAAAAAGGATTTGCATTTAGAGAACACGACGTGCTTTATAGATACGGAATTATTGCTACAAATACAATTGTAATTCCTTACAATAGAGTACAACACGTAGCTTTACATGAAGGATTAGTTTCGCGTTATTTTGGTCTGGCCAAAATAGAAATTTTTACCGCTGGTGGAAGTTCTAGTGATATTGAAATTCCGGGAATCGAAAAAGAACAAGCCGAAAATATCAAACAATTGTTGATGGGTAAAATACAAAAACAATTGTAATGGGAGCCGATTTTAGTCAGCCACAAAGGCAATCTGTAATAGGGATTTTGGTCATGTTTTTTTACACGCTACAGCAATACGCCAGAGCGTTGTGGCCTATGATTGTGATTTGGGTTTTTAAGTTTGATGAAGTCAATAAAGCCTATTTTTTGCTTGGGATGTTAGCTGTTTTTGTAAGTATTGGAGTTATTTCTTATTTGAAATACCTTAATTTTACTTTTTTCTTAGATTCAGAAAACGAGGAATTTATTATTACGGAAGGTGTTTTTAATAAAACTAAAACCGCTATTCAACTCTGTAAGATTCAACAGGTGAATATCGATCAGTCTTTTGTTCAAAAGTTAATTGGTGTTTATGAATTAAATGTAGACACGGCCGGAAGCAATAAAAAAGAAGGCGCTATAAAAGCAATTTCACATGAATTGGCTTTGGAATTGAAATCCCGTTTATTAGAAAATGAAGAAAAAAATACTGTAATTGGAACTGCAGAAACTACCTTAGAGGAAACCGAACAAAAACTATTTGAAGCAGTCCATCCCTTTATAAAAATAAGTTTTTTGAGTTTGTTAAAAGTTGGGATTACTTCAAATTATGGAAGGAGTATTGCCTTACTGCTGGTTTTCTTTAGTACGATTTACGAGAATTTGCAAAATTTTGGAGAAGAAAATGCTATTTATGAAGAAAAAGTAGGGACTTATATTGACCAAAACTTCATTTTTCAAACCATTTTACTATCAATAGTATTATTGTTTGGTATCGTTTTGGTTATCAATATAATTCGTATCATTTTTAAATATTATGACTATAAAATAACCCGACAAAAAGGGTCTTTGCTATTGTCTTTTGGCTTGTTGAATACAAAAAGCACCATCATCAAACCTGAAAAGGTTCAGATTACAACGATAAGAAGGAATTATTTCCAAAAGAAAATGGGGATCTTAGAGCTAAAAATAAAACAAGCAACAAGCGGAGAACGAGAAGAACGCAAGTCGGCAATAGAGATTCCAGGATGCAGTGAGACCGAGAGAGATTCGATATTGAAATTATTGTTTCATACAATTCCCGAAAAAGGATTATTACTTCAGCCTAATGTCCGCAAACTTGTTTTTGCTGTTTTTCTAACGATTGGACTACCTTTGTTAGGATTTATCGCAGTTGGGTATTGGCTTGAGCCTGTATTTTTTGAATACAGTTACATTTTGCCGTTTTATATTGTTTTTGTTGGATTAGTTCAGTTTTTTAAATTTAAAAATAGCCGATTATTCATCAACGAAAATTTTATAATAAAACAAAGTGGCGCTTGGGATGTGAGTAATGATATTATTGAGCCTAGTAAAATACAAGCAATTACAACCTCGCAGCTTTTTTGGCATGAAAAATTAGACATAGGTTTGGTAACTTTGCATACAGCAGGAGGGAATATTACTTTTCAATTGGGTAATTTTACCAAAATAAAACACTATGTCAATCTGTGGTTGCACAAAATAGAAACTTCTGATAGTAATTGGATGTAGTTTAATGAATTTATTTCAGTATTTATTTAATTGGGCAACCAAATAAATAATAAACAATTAACCGATTAAACAGTTAAACTTTTTAAATAAAAAAAATATGAGACATTGGATTGAAGCTGCACGATTGAGAACATTACCATTATCCGTTTCTGGTATCATTGTGGGGAGTATGTATGCTTTAGGACACGCTACAGAAAGCGAGCTTACGCCTTCAGACGTTTTTAATTGGAAGATATTTGGTTTTTCGATTTTAACGACGCTAGGATTGCAAGTATTATCCAATTTTGCCAATGATTATGGCGATGGGATGAAGGGAACTGACAATGAGGATAGAGTGGGACCAAAACGGGCAATTCAAAGCGGAGTAATTTCACCTCAAGCCATGAAGCGCGCTATTGTTATTACTTCAGTTCTTACGTTGATTTCGGCGATGTTATTAATTTATTATGCCTTTGCGGATACTAATTTATGGTACTCTTTGTTTTATTTAGTGTTAGGAATTTTGTCGATTATTTCAGCAATTCGCTATACGATTGGGAATAAGGCATACGGATATCGTGGGTATGGAGATTTATTTGTCTTTGTATTTTTTGGCTTGGTAAGTACTTTGGGGGTCAATTTTTTATATTCCAAACAATTAGATCCTGTGTTGATTTTGCCGGCTGTTGCTATCGGATTATTGAGTGTGGGTGTTTTGAATTTGAATAATATGCGTGACGAAGCTTCTGATAGAAAATCAAATAAAAACACAATTGTAGTTAAAATGGGAGGGTTAAAAGCCAAAAAATACCATTATTTTTTGATTGTTACAGCTATGATAGCAGTGTTGTTTTTTGCAATTCTGGAGGATTTTCATTTCGATCAATATTTGTTTTTAATAGCGTATGTTCCTTTAGTAAAACATTTAATTACTGTCAATAAAAACAAAGATCCTAATGCATTAGATCCTGAATTAAAAAAATTAGCCTTGAGTACATTTGCACTTTCCGTTTTATTGGCTTTGTGTATGGTTTCCTTAATTCAAGATATAATTGTGAATCTCTTTTTAGGAGGTAGATAAAATTTAGAAAAAGATAATTAGTAAGAATTGAAAATAGTCTTTTACGAAAAACCATTTTTCTTTAACTTAAAACAATAAAAATGAAAATAACATTTTACGGCCACGCCTCTTTGGGTATCCAAGTTGGTGGAAAATATATCTTAGTTGATCCTTATATTTCGGCAAATCCAAGTGCAGCGCATATTGATATTGAGACTTTGAAAGCTGATTATATTTTAGTAACGCATGCACACGGAGATCACATTCTAGATGTGGAGGCAATTGCAAAAAGAACCAATGCTATAATTGTTTCCAATGCTGAAATTGCGGGTTATTATTCCCAAAAAGGGTTTCAATCCCATCCCATGAATCACGGCGGAAGCTGGAATTTTGACTTTGGAAAAGTAAAATATGTAACGGCGATTCATTCTAGTTCGTTTCCTGACGGAAGCTACGGAGGGAATCCAGGTGGTTTTGTGATCGAAGGCGAACATAAAAACATATATATTGCTGGAGATACGGCACTCACGATGGATATGAAACTGATTCCGATGCGCACCAAACTTGACTTGGCGATTTTACCAATAGGAGATAATTTTACCATGGATGTCGAAGATGCAATCATTGCTTCTGATTTTGTGGCGTGCGACAAAATTCTGGGCTATCATTACGATACTTTTGGGTATATTGAAATTGACCATGAGGAATCTATCCGTAAATTTTTCAATAAAGGAAAAGATCTGATGTTGCTGGAAATCGGCGAATTTATTGAGTTGTAATTTAGGTCAGCGGGGCCAAAGTTTAATAAGGAGCTTTTTCCAGCTATTCGTTGCAATCTTTTTTTAAGCTTCCAGCCTTTTGAAGGCTGGAAGCTTAAAAAAAGGATTTCCACTGCTATCTGGGCTAGGATTCTCGTTGATTAAGCTGTTTTTTTGTAATCTGCGAGTCCTGACGCTTTGGGATTATATATTTCGTGTTTAAATTTTAAAGAATTCTAAATCAATCATGCAAAATAAATATTTTATCGTTATATTCCTGTTTCTATTTACTGCAAATACCGTTTTGGCTCAAAAAGACGGTTATTGGGATAAAACCCGTGCAACAACTGAAGAAATATCCGTTTCAGCCAGAGACAGAATCGTTATAAAAACCCAAGATTTCCCGGAAGGAACCACTGAAGTGGTTTATAGAATAACACTTTTGGATAAAAATCAGCAAATGGCGAGCAGTTTGGTTTCGGTTTTAAAAGCCATTCCAGATCCTACAGGAATCAGTCAGGGTTCAGCAGGAGCGGTATTTATCTTGTCTAAAATCTCTGGAGATGACAAATGCAAGTATGCCGTTTTTTCTAGCGCTGATTTGGCCAAAAAATATAAAGAAAGCGGAAAAACGGATAATGCGTGTTTGGTGCAAGACACGCCGGTTAGCAAGGATGCCAAACTACTTTCTACAGATAAATCAGCTTGTATGCAAGCTAGTTCTGGGAACTTATGGTTTGGTTTCGAAAGTAAAAACTGGATCATGAGCCAAAAAATTATTTTCGAAGTGGTGCCGTGGGTCGATAACAAACTCAGTCGCGGTTGGACACTTGAAAACAGAAAAGCAATTATTGATCAATGTAAAACTTCTAATTTGGCACAAAAAATGTCCAATTCAGATGATTTTTGCGTGTGTATTCTAGATAAAATACAATCCAAGTACAAGTTTAAGGAATTCCAAAAATTATTGGCTGTAGAACGTGGTAAAGCGTTCAAGGATTTTGGTGATAATTGTTTTGGCGAAAGCAGCCTTTCGAAAAGTGTGTATGACGATTTGCGGAAGCAAGCTGCTGTATTAGCAAAACAAGGGAAACAAGGCGAAGCTATCAGTAAATTGACCATAATAATTAATGATGGAAAGGCAACCGCTTTAGATTATAGTGCTATAGGAAACAGTTACCTGTTGACCAAACAATACGGTAAAGCGATTAAATTCCTGAAAGATGGCGAAAAACTAGATCATGTGGAGTTATTGATACAACTGAATTTAGCGCATGCGTATTTGTTGAATGACAATTACGCTATGGCAAAAGCCATTTACAAAAAATACCAATCACAAAATGTAACCGATAGCTTGAGCTGGAGACAAAAAGTAAAACAAGATTTCGCTGCTTTTAAAAAGGAGGGAATAGCCTCCAACGATTTTGAAAGAGTTTTGAAATTGATGGATAAATAGTTTTGAATTTTAAAACTTATAGGCCTTATATGTTTTAATGAAGCGATTAATTTGTTTTACCCAATAAGTAATGTAATGGCATTTAAGTTTGGATAAAATGAAATAGATACAAATTGACTAGATTAAAATAATTCATAATTTTCTTGAAAGCAACCTACCACAAATACATTCTCAATTTCAAGCGCCCATCTGGAACTTCCCGTGGCGTTATGACTGAAAAAGAAACTTGGTTTATCGTCTTGGAGCAAGACGGTAAAAAGGGAATTGGCGAATGCGGAATTCTTCGGGGATTGAGTATTGATGACCGGTTGGATTATGAAGAAAAACTACAGTGGACTTGTGATAATATTCAGCTTGAAAAAGACCAACTTTGGGAAGCATTATTAGAATTTCCTTCGATACAATTTGGAGTGGAAATGGCGTTCCAATCTTTAGTGAGTGAAAGCCCTTTTTTGTTGTTTCCTTCTGACTTTACAAATGGTGCAAAATCGATACTCATAAATGGTTTAGTTTGGATGGGCGAGGAGGCTTTTATGAAGCAACAAATAGAGGAAAAATTAGCACAAGGTTTTACTTGCATTAAACTCAAAATTGGAGCGATAGATTTTGATAAAGAACTGCAATTATTACGGTTTATTCGGGAACATTTTACTCCGGAACAAGTCGAAATACGGGTAGATGCGAATGGCGCTTTTAATGAAATTTCAGCTTTAGATAAATTAACACAACTATCTGAATTTAAACTACATAGTATAGAACAGCCAATACAAAAAAATAACACTGACAGTATGGCAGAACTGTGCAAAATCACTCCTTTTCCTATTGCGTTGGATGAAGAGTTGATTGGTGTGTTTTCTTTGGCGGAAAAAGAACAATTATTACTAAAAATAAAGCCGCAATACATTATTTTGAAGCCTAGTTTTATAGGTGGTTTTCGAGGGACTCAAGAGTGGATTTCTTTGGCTGAAAAGCATAAAATAGGATGGTGGGTTACCTCAGCGCTAGAGAGTAATATTGGACTAAATGCTATTGCACAATGGACCTTTTTGCAACACAACTTAATGCCACAAGGATTAGGAACTGGAGCTCTTTTTACGAATAACTTTGACTGTCCGCTGCAGGTTTTACAAGGCCAATTATGGTATAAAAAAGAGTTGGATTGGGCGTTTTATTTTAATCTTTGCAAATAGATTACTTGATCGTTTTCTTTTGTTCGCCATCTCCTAATAAAACAGATAAGGTTTTTAAGCTTGGTGTACGATCTGCAATGAGTTTCATGACACTGACGAACGGAATAAAAAGAATCATGCCTGCAGCACCCCATAAAATACCTCCTACGATTATTGCTATAATGATGACAAGCGTGTTTATTTTCAAACGATTTCCCACAGCAAACGGAAATATTAGATAAGCTTCGAGTAGTTGAACAATAGAAAAAACGGCAATAACAGCTAACGGATACCAAATTGAATTGTACGTTATCCAAGAAATTGCGATAGGTAATAGCGACGATATCATTATTCCAACATAAGGGATAAAGGTTAAAATTGAGGCTATAAAACCAAAAAGAAAGGGGTGAGGCACGCCAATAAGCAACAATCCAATACTGTTTAAAAGTCCAACTATTAGATACACCACTAACATTCCTTTTATAAAATTGTAATAGGCATTGATGGTTTCAACAAGAATTTCGTGAATGGTATTTTTTTTCTCTTTGGGAAAAAGCTCATACAAAGCGTTCGATAACATCTGGCGATGGAAAAGTATCAATGTTGAGAAAACAGGAATCATTAACAGAAAAAAGACAGATTCCGACAAGGAATAGGCGGTATTTCGAACTATTGAAAAAGCTTGTGAACCGGAATTGTTGAGTGTATTATTGATGAATTCCGTTTGTTTTTTTAAACTAATGTCAAATCGTTCCGAAATAAAAACACTCAATTGATTAATTGTTTCACTTAGTTTGATTCTTAATGATTGCCATTCCTCAAGAAACTCTGAAAACTGCACGAATAATAGATAAATGATAGCACCTGCCAAAAGTGTTACTCCTAAAATAGAAATAACAATTGCAATTCCTTTATTAATCCCTTTTGTTTCCATCCATTTACAGATAGGATACAAAATAAAACCAACTAGCAATGAAAAACTTAGCGGAATAAATAGTGTTTTGCCAAAGTAAAGAATCAAAGACAACAATACTATAAATTGAAGTATTTCTAAAACTGAAAACCGCCTGCTGGTTTGAAATAGATCGGGAATTTTTGAAGATTGCTTCATACCAATAGTCTGTTATAGCCGTTTATTACTTTTATTTTTTTGCATTGTTCAACTCCTTAATTTATAGCAATTTCAATGACGATTGAAAAAAGGTTTGTCTGATTTAATTAGATTATTTATACCTTCTTAACGATGCTAATGCTTTTTGTTCTATTTTTTTTTGAAAAAACCCGGTCCAGCCAAATAGATAACCAGCCATTCCAAAAGCTTGTTTAGACCATTTCCAGATGTCGAAATAATCAGTATGTCTGATAATCAAACCGTCTTTAAACTGAAATTGCGCTTGAATTACATTTACTACTTTTCTATTGGTTTTACTAAAGTTGTAGGTAGCGATCCATTTTGCAGAACCAACGTATTCATCAGCTTTTATTTCTGAGAATTCAATTTTAATATTTCCTTTACTTTTTTCTAACAACATTTTCCACATTTGGCACACATCATTTTCTTTTAATAAGCCAAAAGCAGGATCACGAAACTCAATTTTAGAATGATAGCATTCACACATTGCTGAAGCATCGGCATTGGCAAAAGCAGTATAGAACTTAATAATGGTTTTTTCGTTTGCAGTCATAATTACATAAAGTGTCTAGTAAAAATAATGATTTTTTACGTTAAAATTTAGGTTTTAAAATGGAATCTAGTAAAAAAAAATATTTTCAGGCTCTTAATTTCGAAAGACAAAAGAAAATTGTTATTTGATTTTCAGTAGAGTAGCGCCATTTAATCCTGAATTTTAAACACAAAAAAAGAGGATAGATAAGTTTCTATCCTCTTTAATAATGTATTCAACGGTATGCTGGTTGATTCCAACTTATTTAGCGTCAATAATGCAATATTTTAAAACGAATTGTTTAATTCATTTTTAATTTTGGAGCAGCATTAAAATCAAAATTGGAGATTTTATATGTTTT
>RRZU010562296.1_pt1 | contig 25193 bp, 26 predicted proteins | sample 2165561 | NCBI WGS metagenome assembly RRZU01 (sample SAMN10456909, study PRJNA506462) | wastewater metagenome | isolation source: wastewater sludge | place: USA: Moscow, Idaho | reverse complement strand
TTTGATATGCGACTGGTGATAATACCCTTGTATCAACCTTCATTAATCCTGATTTATATTCTTGGATAACATTCTCATGCCACTGCGCTGTTTGTTTTTCACGAGGTAGTATCGGAATAAAAGTTGCCTCAACTAGTCCACTAATCATGTCAAAATAATATGGTAATCTGGGTGACGGTACGGCAATGCTCGTACCGTCTACGTGCCATCCTCGATCTCTATCAGAGTAACGGCCATATTCCATAACGTTTTCCTGGCTCCCCCGTGGGCTTTCATACATCTGTTGTCCAACCCATGTTTCATACGTACAATGTTGATCAACTCCTAGGTTATTAGCCACTGCCGTAAATCTGTCTAGGGCTTCATTTGAATCCCCACCACAATCATCAATGAATACTGGTAATTCTCCTGAAAGCTGCCTTTTTAAAAGTCCGTATAGTTGATCTGGGTTACTTGCAGATTCAACACCAAAAACTTCCACTTCTACCAAGCTCATTTTCATATTATAGCACAAAAATACACATAAAACAATATTAAGGTATGAAGAATATGCTGTCTTCTATCCCGAATTTTACTTTTTACGTCGGACGGGTCGCTTCTTCCGTGTTGGGGCTTCGTCTAGAATCTTTTTGGCCTGGGCTTCTTCAATATCCTCGGGTTTTACATCTTTTGGAATCTTGGCGTTCTTTTTGCCATCTGTAATATATGGCCCAAATGGACCGTTTATGATCTTGATACCACTGTCGAAAGCTTTGATATTCTTTTTCTTTTCAGCGTCTAGCTTCTCTTTATACAGATGTTTGGCTGTGGCCTCGTCAATTGTAAACGGATCATGTGGTTTTATGGATACAAATACGCTACCGACTTTGACATACGGTCCAAAACGGCCAATGTTGGCGATAATATCTTCGCCTTTTTCTGTTTTGCCTACAGTCCTGGGTAGTGCAAACATTTTTAACGCTTCGTCCAGGGTGACATCTTCTAGTTTCTTGCCTGCTGGCATAGGCGCAAAGGTTGGTTTTGGATCGTCAGACTGCTCGCCACGTTGTAGCATAGGGCCGTATTTGCCGAAACGAGCGTAAATTGGTTGTTTGCCCTTGGGGTCTAGGCCAACTAAACGAGCCTGTGAGGCCTCTTTTCGGGTGATATCAGCGCTGTCCTCTACTAATTTGTGAAATGGTCCATAAAAGTGTTTTAGCACTGCTACGCGGTCTTTTTTGCCGTCAGCGATATCGTCTAACTCTTCTTCAATTTCTTTGGTAAAGTCGTATTCCATTACCTCTGCAAAGTGTTTAACCAAAAAGTCCGTCACAACCATGCCTGTATCTGTCGGAACAAGTTTATTCGTGTCTTTGCCGTACATGAAAGGCTCGGTTGATTCGGTTATGTTCCCTTTTTCTAATACCAGTTTTTGGATTTGGCGCTCCTCGCCTTCTACATCTGCGCGCTCAACGTATTCACGGGCTTGAATGGTGCCAATCGTTGGCGCATAGGTGCTAGGACGACCGATGCCCATTTCTTCTAGTTTGCGCACTAGTGTCGCTTCGGTGTAGCGGGCTGCTGCCCTACTAAGGTTCTCTGTGGCTTCGGCTTGGATAAGATCTAGCTTGTCGCCAGCCTTAACCGTCGGAAGCAGCGTATCGTCACCAGAACGGCCGTAAACTTTCAAGAAACCGTCAAATATAACCACTTCGCCTTTGGCCTCTAGCACTTCGTCACTTTTACTGGCGTTAATACTAATAGTTGTTTTTTCTAGTTTTGCAGGTGCCATTTGGCTGGATAATGCCCGGCGCCAGATCAGGTTATATAGTTTCTCTTGTTGGGCGTCGGCACCGGCTTTGGGCTTGCTGACATCTGTTGGGCGGATGGCTTCGTGGGCTTCCTGTGCGTTGCTGCTTTTGGACTTGAACGTGCGGAATTGGTGGTACTGTTCGCCGTATTCTTTTTTTATAAAATTAGTCATGGCACCCAATGCGGTATTCGACAAATTAACAGAGTCTGTACGCATATAAGTAATCAGCCCGGCCTCATATAAGCGCTGTGCAAGTTGCATAGTGCTGCGAGGACTATAACCCAGCTTGCTACTGGCCTCTTGTTGCAGAGTGCTGGTGGTGAATGGTGCTGAGGGGCTACGAGTACCGGGTTTTTTGCTGATGTCAGCAATTTTGAACTCGCATTCGGCGAATGCTTCTAGGGCTTTTTTAACACTTGCGCTGTCTTTGAACTTTGTTGGAGCGTCGGCGATTAGTTCTGTACCATCAGTCAATTTGAAGGTTGCGCGCAGTTTAAATGTAGACTCTGGTGCGTGGTCCTTGATCTCACGTTCTCGCTCTACAATTAAACGCACAGCTACAGATTGCACGCGTCCAGCGCTGAGCTTTGGCCCGACTTTGCGCCACAATACGGGGCTTAGTTCAAACCCTACTAGATAGTCTAGCGCCTGCCTGGCCTGTTGGGCCTGGACTAGTTTGTCGTCTATTATCCCGGGGTTTTTAACGGCTTCATCCAGGGCTGATTTGGTTATTTCGTGAAAAACAATTCGTTTGGTGGTCTTTTGGTCCAGGCCAAGTACTTCGGCCAAATGCCAAGCAATAGCTTCCCCTTCGCGGTCTTCATCGCTTGCTAGCCAGACTGTATCGGCAGCTTTGCTGGCTTTTTTTAGCTCGGATATGATTTTTCGTTTGCCGGGGTCTACCTCGAACACAGGTTTGAAGTCGTTGTCTACGTCAATACTGCCGTTTTTACTCGGTAGTGCACGGATGTGGCCCATGCTACTTTTGACCGTGAAGTCACTACCCAGATATTTCTCGATAGTTTTGGCTTTTGCCGGGCTCTCTACTATTACAAGGTTCTTACTCATTACGCTTTAGTTTAACAATATATAATTTAGACACAAGCAGGGATAGTACATTGTACATAGGAATAATGCAAACGAGTTTATAAATAAACGCTTTAAATTCTAGTAAGCAATTGCTAAAGCACGTTGGACGCTAGCATCAGTTACATTTGTTGGTGCGCGGTGTACAGCATCGAAGTCCATCCTGTGTGCCAGCCCGGGCATTAATGAAACAATTACCAAGCCTTTCTCAATTAACTCAAGATCACTGTACTCACCATAGCCACTACATACGGCGTCTATATCAGGTTCTTTGCAGCTGAGGGCTAGTCCTCCTGAACAAGATATGTCGGCGCATAAAAGTTGCGTGGTTAGAGTGTCTCCAGTTATAACCTGCTCCATATCTTCTGGATGCCAGTATGAGGCATCTAGGCCCATTCCTGGTTCCATCACTGCCGTACGAAACAGCCCGTGGTCTTGATGACTACTACTGTCTGCGTAGCCTGCCATAACTATAAAGGGCCTAATAATTGTTGCGACTCTTTTTCGTTTGTTATTTTGTGCGTCAATAATCTCGGTATAAAAACCAGGATCAAGCTCACCGATAACTGTGATGCCTTTTATCTCACACTTGGGAAGACGGGCTGAAACCATGTAAAGATTATATAATATTATGTCAATTAAGCAAGGGTCCAGTGGTTGTTGCCTAGGGGTTTTATTTTGCCGGCGATTTCTAGCATGGTTAGGGTTTGGTTGAACATTGACGCGTCTAATTCGCTTTTGTAGGCTAATTCTGATCCTTCAGACACACCATCTTTTAGCAGAGATAACAGTATAAATTCTTCTTGATTCATGGCTATTGGTAGGCTGGTTTGTTTTGACTTGTCTAGGCCTAGAATTGATAGGATGTCGTCAATACTGGTGACCAAGTGAGCGCCACTTTTGATCAAGTTATTTGTCCCGCCCGACAAAGGACTAGTTATATTGCCTGGTACGCACAAGACTGGTTTGCCTTGGTTTAGCGCGTGGCTAGCCGTATTTAGACTACCGCTTCGCTGAGCAGCCTCTGTTATCAACACCGCATCAGCTAGCCCCGAAATAATACTGTTTCTTTCTAAAAAACGATGACGGAGCGGTTCGGTACCTTTGGGGTATGCGGAAACAATTACCCCGCCCTTTTCAACTAGTTTGTTGGCTAACAATCTATTTGCAGCGGGATACATCTGTTCTAGCCCACAGGCTAGGACGGCTATACACTTACCGCCAGCGCCCAATGCTGCTTGGTGAGCGCAAGCATCCACCCCATACGCCAGGCCACTGACTATCACTATTCCCTTGCTTGCTAATTCGCTGGCAAATTTTTCTGTAATGCCGCGGCCGTATGCCGTCATCTTTCGTGATCCAACGATGGCAATGCGCGGTTTTTTTAGCAAATCCTCTAGGGTATCACCTATACAAAATAGCTTTTCTGGGGCATCAGGAACAGTGGTCAGCAGACTAGGGACCAGAATTTGCTTATGTTTATGTTTTTGAATCATTTTTGTTATTTATACAAACTTGTATTTTAGTATTGACATAATGAAATGTTTTTGATAAAATGGCAACCTGTAAGTTTTAATTTATTAAAGCTTATCGTACCTTATACCCCTATTCTAGCATTACCTTGGATTATCCAGGGTTAATAGTTAGATTGTTTTAGAGCGCGCTTCCTTCTAGTTGTTACCCTCCACTATTGAAAGCTTCGCCGTGAACACGGCAACGCTCTAAAACAGACTAACCCCTTTAACTAGCAACCTTTTTCAGCGGTTTCTCGTAAACACTGAAAAAGGCCCCAATTCAAAGCGAGTCTAAATGATTGTCACCGGGCTTGCCTGGCGGCAGACACAGGCTTTTACTAATCGTTTAGCGCTGATGTTTCGCTGGGGTGGGTTGAAGGGTACTGGGGACAAGGCGCAAGCTTTGTCCTCTGAAATGAGCTTCCAGCGGTGCCCACCCCCTCTGGAGGCTCTTTTCAGTTATAATGAGAAAAAATCAAATGCTGACACTCTCGCCACAATTTAATGAATATAGTTCGGAAGTACTGAGCGCCTGCGTGCTACAGGGTGCTACAAAAGTTGCCGGTATGATCGGCGAAGACTCAATAGGCTCCTTGGCTAAACATGGAACAGAGACGATGAGCGCACAAGGTATGTTGGCTGCATTACCTGAATTGGATGTAGTCCGTAGGGATATTCAGCCCAACGGTCGCAGTCGGTTTGCGATGGGCGCCGCGTTACGGCATAAATCAGCCGAAGATCCTCGATTCCGTCTTTCTTCCCACCAGGATGAAGAATGCCCCGAGGGGATAACATTAGTAATACCCGTTTTGGGCGAAAGTGCTTTATTTGCAGCTGCTAAACAACCCTTTTTGCTAGAGCAGGATGGAAGCGTTAACGTAGAACCACATTTACTATGGGAATATGGGCCACGTGATGTAATATTTTTGCGCCAGGGCTTGAGAAAAGTGAATCAGCGGAGAGTGCATTATGACATGGTGCATCATGCCGGCAGGAGTGACGGTAGGCGGCTTCTTCGGATGCTCGATTTCAGAGCTAGAAGTTTAAAATTACCGATCGAACTACAGTAGGAAGTTGCGGGTGTCGTGCGGTAGTTCGCCGCTGGCGGTGTATTCGCTAATTAGGGTTGATACTTCCCTTTTTAGTTTTATCATCTGTGACAGTTCTTCTTTGCTAAACTTTGATAATACAAAATCTGCGCTATCCATTTTCTCTAATAGATCGTTTTTTACGCCCACCCTGATTCGTCCAAAATCTTCGCCGATGTGCGCTATCAATGATTTTATTCCGTTATTTCCGGCTGATCCCCCACCAATTCTTGTCCGAATTTGGCCAAAAGCTACATCTAAATCATCGTGAATAACGATCGTGCTTGCATTATTGACCTTGAAATACCGCTGAACCGCTGTAACTGCTTGTCCGCTCTCATTCATATAGGTTGTGGGTTTTATTGCAATTATCTGTAGTTTACCAATTGCATGTTTGGTAACGAGGCATTTTAGGTCTTTTTTCTCTGTCCAGGCCGGAAATCCCTGCCCTTCTACGAATGCATCCATACATTCAAAACCAATATTATGGCGTGTGCCATCATACTTTTTCCCTACATTGCCTAGCCCTACCAGCAGAATTATGTTTTTCGATACCAAAGAAGAACCAGTCTGTGGGTTGCTGGTAATTTCATAATACGGCTGCCCCATTTCCTCTGAAGTTCGCCTAGTGAATAAACCCATACATGTAGTCTATCAGTCGTTGAGCCAGTCAGTCCAATAACTAGTTTTTTGCATTGTCGCGGCTGTCGAAGAACCAGAATTTTACGGGCGTGCCTTCGAAACCGTACTTTTCGCGGAGCTTGCGCTCCATGAATCGCTTATAACTCCAGTGTAGAAACTTTGTATCGCGTCCGTAAACCTGGAAGTTAGTTGGGCTGTCGGCTTCCTGGATAATATAGTTCAGTTTTGGAGTTTTATTCTTCAGCCCAGCTGGAGGATGCTGGTCTGTGACATCGTGCAACCATCGGTTTAACAGAGGTGTTTTAATTAGTGTATGCCTAGAATCAACAATACTTTGGGCTAGGTCGAACAGTTTTGTAACGTTTTGTCCGGTGACGCTACTGGTGAAAATCAGTGACGCCCAGGACACGAATAAAAACTTGGCTTGGATTTGAGGTGCAATCGCATCACGGGTAAAAGCGTCTTTATTTATGGCGCCATGCTTGTCGTAGGCAATCGACTTGGAGAGTTTTTTCTTTTCCTGCTTTGTCAGGTTTTTTTGTTTTAGTGCTTCTTCTTGCTTGGCCTTTTTTCGCTCTTCAGCTTCTTCGGCTCGCCCACGAACAGATTCCAGAGTGTCCCATTTGCTGACAACGAGCACAAGCCCCTTGCCTGCTTCTTTGATCATGCCGGCTATCTTCTGGTCCAATGCTGTGTTTAGCTCTCCGGCATCCATCAGCAAGAAACAGACATCAGATTGTTCTATCGCAGCGAGGGTGCGAATAACACTGAACTTCTCAATGCCGTGCTCTATTTTGCCGCTGCGACGAATTCCGGCAGTATCTAGTAGCTCTATCTCTTTTTTCTTATATTTAACCGTAGTGCGGTTGATATCACGTGTGGTGCCGGCAACATCGGCGACTATTGCCTGTTGTTTCTTTGCCAGGATGTTAAATAGATACGATTTACCAACGTTCGGTCGTCCCAACAAGGAAACGGTAATACGGTCTGGATCCGTGGTGATGGATGTTTTTGGGATTCGTTCTATCAAGACATCTAACATCCCTGGGATGCCGCGGTTTTGGGTTGCTGAAGTCAAAAAGATGTCTTTGATCCCCAGCCGCTGATAATCCGATGCGTGGGCTTTGGGGGTTTTATCGGCTTTGTTGACGACTAGAAAAACAGGTTTTCTGGTCTTCAGTGCCTGCTTGGCTACTCGCCTGTCATCATCTGTAATGGCCGCGTCGGCCTCTATGACGACCCATATAACATCGGCGCTTTCTTCAGCCTGCTGTATTTGCTCTTGGATAGTAAATTCGAAGTCGTCTTCAGGGTCCTTCATGCCGGCAGTATCAACTAGCCAAAAATCATGCTCTTCCCACTCAGCCTTTGCGCTGATACTGTCGCGGGTTGTACCAGGTTCGTTAGCAACAATCGCTTCGCGTCTGCGCAGGACACTATTAAAAATACTAGACTTGCCTACATTGGCACGCCCAACAATAGCTACAATCGGTACTTTGGTTTTACTACTCACTTGAGAGAATTATACCACAAATGTTGTAAAAAATCTATCAATTGTTAGACTGCTTGACCAGCCATAGATTCGACTTTTGGGGTGATGTCGAATGACGGAATAAAATCTGCTTTTTCTGTTATGAATGTTTGGTAAGCTCCCTGGTCGCCTTCGCGGAATATTGCTCGGGCCTCCGCGACTGTACTCATTACGCGGAGCCCTATTTCGGCTGGTATAACTAGTTTTTGGGCTGTGGGGCTAAAGCCGTCATCGTATTCTGGGGTTGGGTCTGTTACGTCATCTAGAAAACATGCGAGCCAATTAAAGTGCCTGTCCATTGCCCCGTACGCTATTAGTCTCATCGCCTCCCTTTCTTATATGACTAAGAATCAACGCCTCTGGTGTCCCAGGGTTAGGCATGGTTGTCACCGGAGAGCTTCCGGCGTTATTTATTACCGTCCCATTACCCTTTTTGTCTATAACAAAGTTTTCACCGTGCATACTATGAATTTGAGGTTTGCTGAAGAGCACTATAAAATTACGCATCCCTGGTACTGCTTCACCAACTTTTGCTACAACTTCTGCGTTGGCATAGCATGTTCCTGCGCCACTGGGTACAGCATCCGCTGCAGTCCGATACTGCCTAGAATAACCAGGCAAAAGCGATTGTGCATGTGCAGACACTTGAACCGCCATATTTGTAGTAGGATTTTTAGCAAGTGCATTTATCGCATGAACAACGTCAGCGGGAACCTCAAAACTTTTCATTGAATTATTATATCATAAATATTCAAATTTACCACTATCAAGTGGACCGAGCTTGTATGGACCAAATTGTGTGCGGTGAATGCGTGTGACTTTGTAGTCAATTGCCTGAAAGGTGCGGCGTATTTGTCGGTTGCGCCCCTCGTGCATAGAAACTTTCCACTCGAGAGGGCTATTACCCAATTTGTCCAGCCTCAGCTTGCTTTTTCCGTCCCCTAGTAATACTCCCGTAGTCGAGACTTTTATAACATCCTTATCAGTAAGTGGTTTATCTAGTTTGATCTCATAGACTTTACTTTTTTGATTTGACGGGTGGGTCAGCTTTTGGGCTAGATCTCCGTCATTCGTGAGTAACAATAGCCCAGACGACTCCTTATCTAGCCTACCAACAGGGTTTAATGACCTTAATGACTCTGGGAGTAAATCATAAATTGTTTGGTTTCCCTGTCCGCGTTTGCTGCAAACATAACCTAAGGGTTTGTTGAATATCACTGTAACAAGTTTCTCGGGCGGAGTTAGCAGACGGTCGTCAATAGTAACCTTGTCCTCTTCTTTGACTAGCGAGCCTGGCGCCGCTAATTCACCATTTATTTTAATTCGACCCATTTCAATGGCTCGGTCTGCTGCCCTGCGAGACATCGTTGTATTAGAGAGCGCCACAAATTTGTTAACTCGTATTGGTTGCATGAACTATATTGTACCAACAATCTAATTATCTGTTGGTTGTTCTGGTGTAATCACAGAACTTACGGCAGGAGGAGCCGTGTTGGTGTCGTCAGTTTCTTTAGCTAGTAAGTCTTCTAGCTTTGGTTTCTCTGTTTCGGCACTAGGAATTGGCTCAATTCGCTTGGTGTGCTCTAGCGACGTCGCAGCCCCTTCGTCGCTAGTATCGCTGACATACGATTGACTTGTCGTGATTTTATCGGAATCATTCTCTTTTTCGTTTGTTTCTGGATTACTGATCTCGTTATCGGGGGTGTCGATATCAGTACTGGATTGTTGCGAGTCGTCGCTGGTAGTTGCGATGGCGGTATTGTCATCAGGAGAACTAGACAGTGTTGGGTTGGACGCGATAAATTCGTCCATTTGCTCATCCATTTCTTCTTTTTCTTCTTTGACTGGCTCGCTAAGATCTTTTGCTTCTTTTTCTAGTGGTTCAACATCGGTTGCGGGTGATTCTGCCTCGTCTTTAGAGTCCTCGGCCACAGCTACTGGTATGGCGGTGGGTGCTGGCTCGGGTTTAGCGGGTTCGGTAGGCGTTGCACTAGTAGTTTCGGTCTTGGCGGGTTCATCCTCTGACGGTTCCGGTGCTGTGGTGACAGGGATGGAACTGACTGCGGGCTCGTCAGTCGAGGTGTTGGTTGGGTCAGGTGCAGGTTGTGCGGAAGTACTATCGTCGGCAGGGCTATCGGTAACTATCGCTGGCTCTGCTGGTGCGCTTACCGGAACTGCGACAGGTTGTGGGGCTGGAGTATCTGAAGCCGGGACAGATGCCTCTGGTGTCTTTGTAGGCTGTAGAGGTTCGCTATTGTCGCTAATCATGTTAGAAACAGCTTGGTCTGAGTCTTTAGCCACCGTCGCTAACATGTCTTTGGCCTCTCTGGTGACGTTTTCGAGCGTTACTTGCGATTTTACCAAGTATTTATCCGCACCAAGACTCTCGGCTCTAGCCTTGTCCTCTGCTTGGCTTAGTGCCGTCATCATAATGATTTTTGTGTCTTTTGTTTCAGGTGTCGAGCGCAAGATATCGAGCATATCAAAGCCGCTAACTTTCGGCATCATGATATCGGCAATTATTAGGTCGGGCCTTTCTTTCAGGGCTAATGCGAGCGCTTCTTCGCCGTCTTTAGCTGATACAACTGTATAGCCCTCTGCGGCTAATCTGGCTTCGTATATCTCGCGTAGCGAATTATCATCTTCAACTAGCATTATCTTTGACATTGCCTGGTTTCCTTTTGCATTATTAACGCTTATGTTCTTATGGGATTATTGTACCATGTTAGGTTGCTTATTATTAGTCGATGCCTCTGCCGGTTTTTGGCTTAAAAGCAGTTGGGCTTTTTGACTGTCTAGTCTAGGTAGATTTACAAAAAAAGTGCTGCCGTCCCCAACTTTACTTTCTATCCAGATTTTTCCATCATAAAGCTCTACAATCTTTCTACAAATGAATAGACCCAATCCAGTACCACCAATAGTCCTAGTTGCCGAGTTATCCACACGGTAGAATTTTTGGAATAAGTGCCTGGCATCTTCGGGAGGAATTCCCGAACCAGTGTCCTTTATATAAAATTGAACCACATCTTTATTGCCTGTTAGCCCAATTGAAACACCGCCGGACGGGGTGTATTTTACGGCATTGTCTACTAAATTGGTTATTACTTCGCGTAGTCTGTCTGGGTCTACCTCTACAAAATATAAGGGTTTTATGACTTTCTTGTCTTTGCTGCTCGAAGGCATTGGCGTATCTTCTGAACCCATAATAAAGTTCATGGCTAAACCTTTTTTCTGTGCTGTGAAACGCAGATCCTCTGTTAAGTGTTCTAGGTACCCGCCCATTTCTACAACTTGAGGGTGACTAGTTAGCCGTCCATCGTCGGCTTTTGCTGAGGTCAACAAGTCTTGGAAAAGTTGACCTAGGTGTTGGGTTGATGCGTGAGCTTTTTCTAGGTATCCCCTTGCCTTCTCGTCTACCAGACAAACCTTATCATTCATGGCTAGGGCTAAATAACCTTCGATGGCGGCAACTGGAGTCCGCATTTCGTGTGATGCGGTGCTGATGAACTCTGTCCTCTGTTTTTCTTGTTTTTTTTGCTGGTCAACATCTCGATAAACTACAATGACACCAACCAGTTGTTTAGTGGCTGGCTGATTCGAATCGGTTAATAAATCTTGATATATCGGCGAAGCTACTGTATCTACAAAAACCCTCTTATTATGTCGTGTTTGCACCTGAATGACTTTTTGTTGGGGTTTACCAGTTTTTATTACCAAATCTACAACATCGTTTGGGTCATTTTGAGATTTTTGAGATTCTTGAATATCTGTTTCTTCCTCAACGATGCTATACAAGGAATTGTAGTGTAGATTTTTTGCCTCCTCCTTTGCCCAGCCAAACATATTAGCAGCACTCGCGTTAATAATTTGAGTTACCCCCTCCGTATTAACTACTACAACCCCGTCAGTGATTGACTCTAAAATTACACTAGACTTAAATTGTTCTTGCTCGAGCAGGTTGGCCATTGCAGCAGTTTCTTTGTCTCGGATGTAGTATCTTTTGAAAAAGAACCAACCGGCTAGAGCTGATATGGTCACGATTATGTCAATAACAATGTTTAAAGCCCGAACTTCTGGTATAGGATGGCCCAAATTCAAAAAGTCAAAGAATAGAAATATCCAGGCGACAACAACAGATGCGATAGCCAGATACGGGCCTACCATATTGAGCATAAAAACCAATATTATGAACAATCCTCGATATAACAGATTTGTGTTGCCGCTGGTTTCTATGACAGCTGATAGTAACAAGCCATACGGAACCATCGCTGTCACGAAGGCAGCCCACTCCGAGTATTGTCTAACTAGCGGATAAACAACTAGGGTTATAAAAATATGCACAGAAGCAATAACTAGCACCATTGGGGTTATGCCCCAGAAGTCAATTCTTGACTGGCTAGCGTTAGTGACTTTTAGAAAGTAATAGCCGGCAAACAACAATATATCCACCAATAGCACAGAGTAGGCGTAGTTCCGGAGCCATTTTGGTTTAACGTGTTGCATTTAAACTACTTGCCCCGCAATTTGCGGGCTAAAAATTGCCCTTTTTGCCCATAACATAGCAAAACCCTTCGCAGCGTAGCTAAGGCTATGCTTTGTCAGGTTTTGAATGTTTTGATCAAAAATCATCATTTTTTTCTCCAAAAATTGCGAGACAAGAAGTTTATTATCAGTTACCACCTTATTATCACCTATTTCGCTTACGTTTTAGTATAGATTAATTGCCACAAATTTAATAGAGGCCCCTTTGTTATTTTACCCCTGTTGCGTCAAAACTCGACCCGCTCGTTGCTTTTGTTATAAGTAACAAAAGGCTTACCGCTTGATCGGTTTTTCCTTTAAAACACCCAAACAGTCGCTAAGCGACTTGGTTTGGATGTTTTGTAAATGCAATGCATAATATCTATGTTGCATTTCCCCAAATGCGCGAGAGGATTCGCGCATTTGAGAGGAGATGGCTTGTTTTAGTTTCAAGTGTTAGCGAGCAAATTTATTTTGTCGCTGGCACAGAAACTAAAACATCACACATCGACGAGGTCCCGTCGTCTAGCGGTTCAGGACACCTGGTTCTCATCCAGGAGATCGCGGGTTCGAATCCCGCCGGGATCACCAATTAGATAATCGACCTGTCGGATAAGTATTGAGTTTTTTATCAAAGATCCTGAACTATGCGCTAACCCAGATTGAGATCAATCCAGTCGGAAGCGCTAGTCCCAAACTTAAAGTTGCCTATATTACGGAAGTATTATATAATTAATAACCATAGAGAGGTGTTTTTATGAGTAGATTCCAAATTGTTAAAAGTCAGAATATAAGGTTTGTGACAACATTTATGTTTGTGGTGCTTTGTTTCGCATTTGTTAGTGCTGTGTCATTACAGGTATCACATGCCGCCACACGCAAAGCTGCATTGACAGCAAGGACTAACTACAGAGACGATGGTATTGTGGATTGGTTAGCTGAGTCTGGCGATCAATTTTCAGGATTATTTTACACAAAGCCAAATAGCCGGGGCACGGTGTGCGTAGATACAAACATTAACAGACATGCTATGCCTTACCGCCCTAGTTATCGTTGGAAAATTTATCAACTCACGAATTACGGCTGGATCCACAGAGTTACCTCTAATACGTTTAGCGCAGATGGGGATGTTGACCATCAATGTATTGAGCACGGTATTCTGCCTGGGGGTCTTCACACGGTACGGTTTGACATGGTTACTCCTGGACCGGTTACTGCGTGGGGTGATTATGTTGCGCGTGGCTATCAAGGTTCCGGCCTGTAGCCTGCAAGCTTCAAGTTTTGTCTCCTAGAGATAACCATTCGACAAGCTCATGGTAACCCAACAGCTGGTATAGTTATCTATATGCCTCTTCAAAAAGTACGGATTAATTTGCCTTCTAGCGAGAGTTTATTTGAGGAGTTAACCGATCTGTTGAGTGGGTGTGGCGAAGCCAGTGCTAGAGTATTTTCGGTTAAAGCCAGTCAAGAAGATTTCTTGCCGAAGCTAGAGCTAGCATGCTATCCCAACAAACTACCAACAATTGAGTTTTATGACAAAAAACTAATATTGTCTCAGTCTATTTCAAACCAGACCGGCGAAATCAAAAAAAGCCCCCACGAATACCATCAACTTCCCCTTTCAGTTGTTGCTAAGCGCATTGCTTCAGCCGGCAAAATAACAACTATTGATCATTTGGGGGTTAACTTTCCCTGGTTTAGGGGTTTATCCCCAGCTCTTAAAGAGTTTAGAGCTAGCCTTCCAGACATAGCCGCCTACTTCCGCTTCCCTACTGGCCAAGATTGGGATTTCATATTGCCTGCAACCGAGCAAGAGATTCGTTCCGGTAACATTGACCTCGATATAACCCGTCGTCCAAAATTGGAGCTTGTTTCGTTCGAAAAGTGTTCAACCCCAATTGTGCAGATTGATTGCATTACTACGATCGACTTTAATATCTTGAAAGAGCTTTTTCCTGAAGGTATTGTAGACGAAGAGCTGAAAAATGTGTGGGTTTACATCACCACTGATATGGATATTGATTTGTGTCTTGTTCTAAACCAGCCAACTGAATCTGACTGGTCTAGCTTTTTTTCTGGGCACAAGCTTAGTGGTTCTAATAATCGGTTAAAATAAACCCATGAAAAATCGCAAGCTTATGTACAAGGACTGTCCTTGTACATAAGCTGGACCCAATTCATAGGGGCATTATTGACAGAATAAAGAAAACAATGTATAATACATGTGTATGCCTACTCTTAGCGGAGAAATAACTGCCTCTGATATAATCGTTGCTCAAGCTGTCCCACACTTGATTGATTATGCAACACACCAACACCATTGGCCTTATGGCCATTCGGTTGAAAACTATCTATGGCCAGAGGGCGGGCTTGCTTCTACGCCAACAGAACACTTTGAACAAAACTTGAGAGATATTGCTGACCCGTACTATCAATTCGCTCAACCTACACAACGTGCTCTAATCTTACGTGATGCCAGTGACGACGGGCGCTTTTATAATAAAGCCCCAACACTAACGATACCGGGGTTTAGAGCTGTTCCTGATGGCTCATGGACCTATTACTTGCCTCCAGGCTGCAATAGGGGGCCAACTATTAACCGCACCTATATGACTTTGCCGTCGTCAACTGACCGAGCGTTGTCGAGTCTCTTGTCTCTGGGCGATGATTTTAGGGACACTTTACAACGGGACGGTGTGCATTTCAAAGTTGGGCGCAACCTAAACGAGTTACACTCCGTGGTCATCTATGACGATGGCTCACTAACAGCCCTTAGTGGGATAGCCGCCTTATTAGAGCGCCTGAAAGACCAGCCACATGATCTGGCTGATCAAACAGTACTTACGGCAGTCCCTATTCTTCCTGGTGTCGGCCGTGCCCCCGAAGTTCCAACTCAGGTCCAAGAACTTTATAGGCAAACAACCAATGTTAGTGAAGATGGATTGTCCTGGACTATACTTGCCGGGCTATTACTCCGAACATCAATCCAATTCGCCCTTGCCGAGGTTGAGCCAGTAAGAGTTTCAGGTAGCTATGATTCCTTATTGGCCGCCGCTACGGAAGGTGCCCGTACTCACGCAGCGAGCATACTGACGAACATTGGCATTGACCCAGTAACTATGCGACAAACAGCCTAGGCGGCAACACTGCCCATGTTAGAATAAAACTATGAAACACCAAGAGAAGAAGTTCCTCGTCGCATCATTCGATGACATTAAGAAGTGGCTGAACCAAGTCGGAGCAAACAGACTAGAAACAGCCAACTCAACGCACTATTATGCGCAAGTTGATGGCAATGATGTAGTTAAGCTGGTAGACCACGATGGTCGATGCGAGATTCATTCGCTAAAGGAATCAGACGGAAAATTTACCCTTACAGATAGAATACCTGTATCAGATGTTTCGGCGGGTTTAGCGTGGCTTCGTGATAAAGGCTACAAATCATGCACGAAGGTCAAAATAATCCATACTGACTACGAATACAGCGGTGGTCTGGTTGGCTTGTACATCGTTAATGACTTTCTATATTCTGTAATTCTCGATTTCCCTGCCGATAAACACGCACCCATGGAGAAACAGTTTGGTCTGGAGCACGCAGAGCAGATAACTATTCCCTACAATAAAATTCTGGAAAACATGGGCAAGATTAAGCCCGAACCACTATAATCTCTTCTGCTAGAATAAAACCATGAAATTACTACTGACTTCTGGCGGATTGCGCAACAAGACAATTATCAAAGCCCTTAGTGAACTAACAGACAAGCTATTCAGCGAACTTAATGTGGCTTTTATACCTACGGCTTTGAATGTTGAACCTGGAGATAAAGATTGGGCAGTTGCTCAGATGGTGCGCATACAAGGACTTGGTGTAAAGCAGTTGGATATTGTTGACCCATCCGCTGTTGCTAAAGACGTATGGCTCCCTAGATTAGAAGAAAGTGACATTATTTTTGTAAATGGCGGTAACACAACCTACCTGATGACCTGTTTCAACGAGTCTGGCCTTACGGAAGAATTGCCAAAGTTGCTAAAAAGCAGAATCTATATTGGTGTTAGTGCTGGTAGCTATATTGCGACGCCAGATATCCGTTTTAATACCGACAATACCGATAAAGTCTTGAAAGGGCTAAATTTTGTAGACTTTGGCCTGCAGGTACACTACAAAAAACCTGATCGTCCAGTAGCTAAATCATACGAAGCTGTAAAGAAGCGAGTTGAGGGCTGCCCTTACATCGTTTATGCCCTAGATGATCAGATGGCTATAAAAGTCGACGGCAAGAATATAGAGATTGTCGGCGAAGGCGAACACGTGGTGTTTGAACCTAATGAATAAACAAAAATTTGAAATTATAAACAAAGCTAACGAAAAATTAGTCTGTATTGAAGTTCTGCCCTCGCCCCCTACCGGTAAAAAGTTTCCAGTAGTTATTTTGTGCCATGGGTACGGGTATTTTAAAGAGGAAGACGGAATCTTTACAGAAATTTCCCAACGGCTATCCAGGGTTGGGTATGCTGTATACTATTTTGATTTTTCTGGTTGCGGCGAGAGTGAGGGCGATTATAGCCAGACAACACTGACGAAACTTGTTAGCGATCTAAAATCTGTGGTCCAGAAGGTGTTGGCATACAACTACATCGACGAAAAAGACCTTAGTTTGGTAAGCCACTCGTATGGTTCGAACGTGATTATAGCTGCGCAGATTCTAGGTGTAAAACGTATTGCAATGAGCGGTTCATTTGCCAATGCATTCAATGTTTTAAGTCGGTTGTTCCCTGATTTTAATGAAAACGGTGTATCCACCCGGGATTCGACCAGTGATCGGGCCAGAACAATAGGCCCGCAGTTCTGGAAAGATTTGAAGTCCTACGATATACCTGTCCTTATCAAAAACTTTGACTGCCCGATTTTATTTATTCATGGCAAGCTCGACAAGATCGTACCAATTGAAAATATGCAACCATTGTTTGATGCGGCCAAAAACCCTATTGGTCCAGTAGTCCTCTCAAAGTCAGATCACGATCTAAGTCCAGAGCGAGAAAAGGCATTTCAATCAGTCGAAGAATTTTTTACGGGGTAGTTTGTTATCATTAGTCCATGAAAGTAAGTGCCCCTAGTTTGCCCGACCAGCTTGAAGACGAGTTTGATGCCAAAAAAGCTCTAATAAAAAACGAGTCATTAATCGAAGTCAGTGCGCAAGGGCAAGATCTTAGCGAGGTAAAAGTCAAAGCTGCCAGTATTTCACGTTCAAAACTTGAGAAAGTCGATTTATCAGAGGCGGAGTTAGATAGGTTCACCGCCAAAGACCTAATCATATCTGGTTGTGAACTAGCAGGTGCAAACTTTGCAGAATCTGGCTGGAGGAGCGCCCATATATCGAGATCTCGTTGTAGCGGTGCGCAGCTATACAAAAGTAGTCTGAAAGACGTAGTTTTCCAGGAGTGCAAATTGGATCTGGTTAACTTTCGCTACAGCAAGTTAGAAAATGTTATTTTCAAAGACTGCCTACTGGATGACACGGATTTTTATTGTGCTCAACTAAAGAATGTAGAGTTCGATAATTGCACGATAGATAAAATAGAAGTCTCTAGTGCGAAAATGAAGAACGTGGATTTCACCAGTTCTCAACTAGACATAGTCAAAGGCATATCTGGGCTAAAGGGCGCAACAATTAGCTCGTTGCAGCTGATAAACCTGGCACCTTTTATGGCCCAAGAAATGGAAATCATCGTTAAGGACGAATAAGCCCAGAGCGATTATTAGATTTTTTTAAACTTCTTATGGTTGCATTACAGATAGAATTGGACTATATTTTGCATATTCATGAGTATTGACGCGTATTATTTAAAAGTGGGTAACATTTTCAATCTAAGAGACTAAAGGAATAATATGGCGATAGACAAACATGTAGTACTTATTGGTTTTATGGGTGCTGGTAAAACTACTGTCGGTGAAAAAGTCAGTTCGCGGCTGGATGTGCCCTCTTATGATACTGACGCATTAATTACAGCGTTGGCCGGGCGTACCACGCGCCAACTATTTGAATTAGAAGGAGAAAATGGATTTCGTCTCCGCGAAGCCAAGGCCCTAGAGACGCTTCTTGAACAGGAACCTGGGATAATTGCTACAGGTGGCGGTATCGTTTCGACTGCCCTGGGTAGGCATATCCTTGGGAATTCCATGCAGCAAATTGTTTGGCTAGGAACAGATTTCTCGACCACGAGAGATCGTGTGGCGCAAGACCAGGCCGACCGACCGCTATTTGATGATGTGGCTGACGCCGAGAGATTATTTTATGAGCGTTACCCATTATATGATCGAGTTGCAACAGCTATTGTCGATGCTACCCTGGAAATCGATGAGGTAACTTCTGCAGTAATAGCAATAGCCGAGTTCCCGACCTTTTAATAACAAATGGTATAATAGACGATAGCGACGAGGGCATGAGTTAATTCCATAGCCTTCGAGCTTTTAACCCTGGACAGCATTACTTCGGTCCCTGCTGATTCCATATTAAAACACTCGGCATCTCTATCAGAGAAAACTATTTGTGAGCGGCAAAGGTTTTTCCAAGAGAAAGCTTTATAAAAAATCCGTTCGTTCTCTTATTTTATTAACTTTAGGAGTGTTTGAATATGGATCCGACTATTCGTGTTGACGAGCGCGTGGAGGTAATTGCTGTCTACCATCTAGCTGGTAGCGCTACGCCCTGCATGCCGGTAAAAATGAAGTACAAAAAACGCGAGATTGTTTTTACAAAACTAGCACTGTGCCACCCCACCACAAAAGGCAGGCGCATGGTGCACGTCTTTGATATGAGCGACGGCACAAACGATTATCGCCTAGAATTCGACGCAGAGGGTTTGATATGGGTGCTAAAAGCAATTTTGGAGGGCGAAAGTGCAACTGTTAATCAGTAAAGAGCCTGCCAATATTATGCATGTTGATCTGAACAGTGCTTTTGCTACGACTGAACAGCAAGCTCACCCATCTTTGCGCGGCAGGCCTGTGGCGGTAACCAACCGTCTGTCTAAGGGCGCCTGCGTGATTGCTTGCTCGTACGAAGGCAAAGCCAAAGGCATAAAAGTAGGCATGCGTTTTGACGAAGCTAAGTTACTGGCTCCCAATTTAGTCATGCTAGAGACTGACCCGCCAAAGTACCATTATGTTTATCAAAAACTAGCCCAAATAATGAAGAGCTATTCACCAAATATAAAGATGAAGAGCATAGACGAGGGCATCATTGATTTTCATGGTACGCGCCAATCCATTAATTCTCGGCCCCTCAGTGTTATAGGCCACGAAATAAAGCAAAGAGTTAGGGATGAAATTGGTGACTGGATGCGAATAAACGTTGGAATTGCCCCCAACCGTTTTTTGGCCAAGTTGGCAGCTGGATTGCACAAACCGGACGGGTTGGATGTCATTAACCACAGCAATCTTAGAAAGGTTTATAGTGGGCTGAGACTAACTGACCTTCCCGGCATTGCCGAACATTACGAGGCTCGGCTAAATGCTCAGGGCATCAGCACGCCTTTACAGTTTTTGGACGCACCTGCTGATACTCTTAGAAAAGCCGTCTTCAGGTCTGTTGTGGGAGAAGATTGGTATCAACGGCTACGAGGCTACGAGGTAGATGATTATCGTACAAAACTAGGCAATGTCGGAAGACAGTATGTGCTAGATGTTCGTACATTGGACGAAGATACGATATTGTCTAGGTTTCAGTATTTGTGCGAAACAACTGGGCGAAAACTGCGCTATAACAACGTTGATGCTCGCGGTATTTTGGTCTGGGCTTCATTCGCTAACGGCGAAGGCTGGTACAAACGCAAAATGTTCAAAGTCCCCTTTTATACTGACAAAAGTGTTTATGAGCGTGCTTTGTATTTATTCAACCAACGACCAAAACACATGATAGTGGCCAGCATGGGCGTTACTTGCTATCAGTTAACTCCCTCGAATCGTAGCCAAACAAGCATTTTCGAAAACATTAGCAAAGAAGAGTGGCTAACAACGGCGGTGGACGAGATAAATGAGCGCTATGGCAGTTTTGTGATTAGCTCGGCTAATACCATGAATAGTAAAAACGTAGTGAAACAAAAAATCCCATTTGGTGGAACGCAGTATTTTGAGCTACTTCTAAAGAGTGCTTAATAGTGCTGTTATTGTTGAAAATAAAATACCGTAGAAGATTAAGGAGAATATTTTACTGCGCCATTTTCAACGATTGTAACCCAGGCTTTGCCCGGGCTCAGCTTTATGACTTTGTTGTTAGCATCAACAAACGAGAATTGTTTTTTTCGATCTTTTTTTGTCCACTTGCCTTTTATGACGGTCCCACCCTGGAATATGAATGCTTTGCCCTCGCCGGTTGTCCTGTATACCGAATATACGCCATCCTGAGTTCTATTCATCACTAGTGCGATTACGACTTTTGGAGATAATTGTTTTTTAGTTTTTTCGTCGATGTGAGGCTGCCCACCTTCACTTCTTTTGTAGGTATTTGAGGCGGCATCGTATTTATACCCGACATTGAAAAGTGGCCCAGACAGATTCATGGTTATATTTTTAGCTGTTACCTTTGTAGCTTTTTGCTCTTTTGGAGTGTGAGCAAACCCAATGTATTGGCTTTTTTTATAGCCTTTTTGAGATTCGACTTTATTTAAGTTTTTCGTACTGGTGTATACATTGTGTGGGGCGAATCTGTTAGTGACCCGTTGATAGGCCTGAGAATTAGAAAATTGGTCTAGATCTTTTATATTTTGATCACGTATTTGTTTTAATGCAGTTGGGCTGCCGCCGACGTGGGCTACGGCTGCGTCAAAAGGCACCAGCCAGTCTAGGTAATATGGGCGTACACTGCGAACAGGCCCTATGTAGTCAGAATCTGTGTCTTGAAAAAGTGTCAAGAATCGAGTGATCCCACCTTCCGCGACCGCCTCGTATATTAGCCCCGCATCGCGTAGACCTGACTGTGGTCTAGCATCCGGGCTATTTTCTATCATCACCGCGGTGACTTGTTTTTCATTAACTTCTGGTTTTACGGGCAAACCTGTCAGTAGCGATGGTACTGTGGTTGGTTTTTTGACTACGGCTGTTTGGCTGATAGGGGTACTATTGTTCTTCAAAAGTGTATATGCCAAGAAGCAACCGCCGCCAATTATCAACAATGCAACCACCAGTAAAGCAATCTTTTGTTTTTTGCCAAGGTTCTTATGCCAGGCAGCTAATCTTTTGTGAGGCGGGAGTTTTTTATTAGGATCGATAGCGGCAAAATCGGGTGGCTTAGTATCTGTGGCGAATGCATTCGCAGCAACTTGCCCGGCAATTTCATAAGCCTTGTTGCTGTCTACATCTTTCATATCTAGTGTTTCTTCTTTGTTTTTCTGGTCCATTGTTTTTTGGCGGTGGATTTATGAATTCCAGCGCTGGTTTTCTATTTACAGTGTATCATAAGCTGTTTGAATGCGCTTTAGACTTCGCTCTCTACCCAATACTGCCAATGTATCTGCCAATCCCGGGCTTGAAGGCGCCTGAGTGATAGCGATGCGTATCAGACTGAATAATATCGCTGGTTTCTGATCCGTTTCCTCCAGCATTTTGTTGAGCGTGTTTTTTAAGTCTTCTTGACTAAAATCACTCTGTTCTAGAGACGATATGCTTGTTTTTAACAAAGCCTTTAACGCGACTTTATCCAGCTTTTTTAACTGTTTATGTGAGTCGATTAATTCTGGCTGCACGGGTATATCGTCAGTGAAAAAGAACCATGTTAGATCCGGAATTTCTTCAAAAAACTTCAGCCTTTCTTGTAACAGGCCTAGTACTTGTTTTTTATAGCCATCGTCGTAGCTTGCTGCTGTTTCTGGCCAATAATTTTCAACGGACTTAAATAAATCCTCAATCTTCAGTCTCCGAATGTGAGACCCATTTAGCCAAAGTAATCGTCGTTCGTCGAATCTGGCACCACTCTTTTGTACTCTCTCTAATGAGAATTTTTTAACTAGATCATCAATTGAGAATATCTCATCTTCTGTGCCATCATTCCACCCTAGGGTTGCCAAAAAATTAACCATTGCCTCGGGTAGATAGCCTTCATTTCGGTAATCTAAAATATCTTTTGCCCCATCTCGCTTTCCCAATTTTTTATTCCCCGACGGGGCTAGGATATGTGGGACGGTTGCAAAAATAGGATGCTCTAGCCCAAGCGCCTCGTACAAGTTCAAATAGTTCGGCATTGATGAAATGAACTCTTGTCCACGAATAATGTGGGAAATTTTCATCTCGCAGTCATCAACTATGTGAGCAAAATTGTATGTTGGGTAACCATCCGATTTAATAAGGATAAAGTCATCAACAACCTCTGGGCCTGTGCTTAGATTCCCCATGATTTCATCATGCCACTTATAGGGCTTGGGTTCGGACTTGAAACGAAGTGGCATAGAACCATCCCAGGTTGGTGGGTTTGATGGCCTATGGTTACGAAACAGAAATGGCTGTCTGGCTTTCTGCGCGTCTTCTCGAAACTTCTGAGTTTGCTCGTTTGTGTATGGATCAGCATATGCTCGGCCCTCAGCGACTAGCCTATCCGCCCATTTTTTATATATGGCTAGACGTTCGCTTTGTCGGTAGGGCCCATATTCACCGTGAACATCCGGACCTTCCGCCCATGTGATACCAAGCCATTTCAAAGATTCCAAAATATGTTTTTCAGATCCTTCGACTTCTCTATTTTTGTCGGTGTCTTCTATCCTTAATATAAAAGTACCTTGGTTCTGTTTTGCCACTAACCATGCGAATAAAGCTGTTCGCACCCCACCAACGTGCATATACCCGGTAGGGCTTGGGCAAAAACGCGTTCTAACATCTAGACTACTCATAGCAAGTATTGTAACAGATTGGGTATTGTGAAAAGTTCTCTAGATACTATTGGCTATTTTTAATAATTGGTCACTGTTAAGGCTGGAGTTGCCTTCGATTTGGTACCAAACACCCCCGCTAACCCATGTTGCATTACTCGAATCATATATATAAATCGTCTTGCCGTTATCATCGAACGTTTGATACTGCTTATTACTGGCCAGCATATAATTATCAACCAGAGCTGAACTATTCCAGTTGGATACTTGTTGAGTCAGGCTAAAACTTCTCTGGTCACTATTTGAACTAAAAGATATTTTTACTTTCCCAGGTCCATACTCAACCGGCCCTGACATTGAAAATCCAGATGGTTTGTAGTTGGGCATGCTGGCACTAAAACCTGCGCGGCTTGAGGCTATCCTCATACTCAGATTGGGAATATTTTGATACAAAACAAAACCACCCAAAATGATAATCGTCAATGCAGTGAGGGTAATATTTGCGGCTTTTCTACTAAAGCCTAGATTTCGAGTAAGTCTGTGTTTTGGTCTTTCCGGTCGATTCTTTTTGGCTTGATGGCTGTTTGCGTTCAGCATAGCATTTGCTATGACCTCTTCTGATTTTGAATGCGGTTTGGCTGGACTTTCTGCTTTTTGGTTGATTGGCGAAATGGCAGTCAAGTAGGATTCGTTTTTATACGCATTTTTGTTTTCGAGGGCTTTATCTTGTTTCGCGCTATTGTGCTGGGCTTTTTCTGCAATATTCCATGTGCTGCTATTTAGTGGTGATACGAATCGTTTGATTCTATTACTTTTTTTGACTTTTTGAGCTCGTTGGAGTCTTTCTTTTTCGTGTTTTGCAATTAATCTATTTTCTTCATGTTTTTTTATACTTGGTTTTTTGACCGCTTGGCGCATCAGTGTTTTAGATTTCTGTAGGTGTATCCCCACGTTATTGGCAAGTGTAGGTGTGTGAATTTGGCTGTTTTTAACCGGAGTATGTTTTTTTGTTGTTTTCTGCTGCGTATTATTTTTTCTGGGAACTGGCTTTCTGACAAAACCATCTATTACTGTCCCCTTTTTGTTGGCAGGTATAGGATTTTGATTTGTCGGTTTTTTTATCTGAGGCGGGGTAATAGTAGGTTTGATTTGACGGCCAGTAGCAACATCATATACCTTGCCATTTAACTCTATACTGTTTTTATGGTTGCCCACGTGTGTGCTGCCCTCTGTTGTATTTTACTTGTCTAAAATGCTTTGCTTATACATCTTAAACCGTCTCTGGCCACCTCGCAAGTAATTTCCTGGAATCAGGGGTAAAATCGTGATATAAGTACTAGTGACCAATATGGATTTTCTTGACCCCAAAAAACGCAAAGCCCACTCTCGTCGCCTGTTCATTGGTTACGGTCTAATGACTATTGCAATTGGGCTGGGGGCGGTTATATTGCTATACGCTTCATTTGGCTTTGGAGTAGATCGTAGTGGAAATATTTTCCAAAATGGGATCGTATTCTTGGCTTCAACGCCAGATCAGGCTCAAGTAAAGATCACAAACTCTGAGGGCACATTTTCTAAAACTTCGGTTACTAGTGATCGCTTGAATCTTAAGGCAGACGAGTATAATTTTGAGTTTTTAAAAAAGGGTTACAGGCCCTGGAAAAGAACAGTCGAACTTCGCGGTGGAAGCGTGGAGAGATTAGTATACCCACTTTTATTTCCAGACAAACTAATCACAAGTAGAAAAAAACAATATGCCTCCGCGCCCGGTCTAGTTACTCAGTCACCGGACAAAAAATTAATAATAATACAACAACCGGGAACACTTGGAGGCTTTGATGTTTTTAGCTCTGGCGGTTCAATTGAGCAAAAAACTGGCTTCAAACTATCTAGCAGCCTATTCCCAGCTGGCGCAAAGACTGAAAAACTTGAATTAGTAGATTGGGCAAAAGATAATCGACATTTGTTGGTATCCTACAAATCAGGAAAAACTAAGACTTTTATTCTAATTGATACCCAAAAACCGAGTTCTAGCATCAACCTAAACAATACTTTTGGCGTGTCACCACTAGTTGCCGTTCTGAGGGACAAAAAACCAGATAGCTTTTACTTTCAGTTGACTGACAATAGACTACTGAACGCACAGATTAATAATAAAACTC
>RRZU013113457.1_pt1 | contig 25201 bp, 23 predicted proteins | sample 2165561 | NCBI WGS metagenome assembly RRZU01 (sample SAMN10456909, study PRJNA506462) | wastewater metagenome | isolation source: wastewater sludge | place: USA: Moscow, Idaho | reverse complement strand
ACTGGAAGTCCTTATTTCACCACAGATACAGGAGCATCCTTGCGTGGTATAGAAATCGAGGCTGATGTCATGCTGAAAGGGACTCGTGTAGATGGTATCTATACAGCTGATCCCGAGAAGAATCCTGATGCCAAAAAATTCTCTGAAATTACTTATGATGAAATTTATACTCGTGGGTTAAAGGTTATGGATTTGACAGCAACAACGATGTGCAAAGAAAATAACCTGCCTATCTATGTATTCAATATGGATGTGGCCGGAAATCTAAAGAAAGTAATGAATGATGAAGAGATAGGGACTTTAGTTCACAATTAAAGTTTATATTCAACTTTATGAAAGAGAGACACTATATTGTAGGGTCTCTTTTTTATTTTATATAAGGACTATTCGTCTTCTTTGAAATCAACATATTCTCCTTCTTTTTCAGAGAAGATCTTTTTATTGCTTTCTTTTGGGTTCCGCTTGTCGATGACAACTTCCTGATTTGAATCTTTATCAGAAGATGATCCTGTACCTTGGGATGCTGACTGCTGTTGAAAAGTATCTTTCATCTGCTGCCGGAACTGATTCGCCTGATGGTGTATTTGCCGATATATTTTGAAGACAAATGTACCAATAATTACGACAAATATGATGAATAAAAATAAAAGAAACAGCAAAAATGATATCATTGTCTTATGCCTTCTTGTGATTTATATATGCAGAGAGAATTACAAACCATACGATAATAAAAGCGAAGGCTGCAATTTTAAAAATCAAGAGTAAAGGAATACAAACAACGAGAAAGATTACTCTGGTCTCATTGCCTTTCCACCCCCAATGCTTGAACTTTAGAGAGAACATCGGAATTTCTGCGATCATCAGCCAGCTGCTGATGCATATCATTATTAAAAGGAGAGGCAGACCATAAGATGTTGTTTCAAAATAAGAAGCCCCACCGATAATAAGTGATCCCCAAAAGAGTGCATTGGCAGGAGTAGGGAGTCCGATGAAGGAAGTCGTTTGTCGCTCGTCAAGGTTGAATTTTGCTAAACGAAGAGCAGAGAATGCTGCCATGACGAAAGCGAAGTAAGGAAGATAAGGACGTAGAAACTCCATTGATGACGGATACTCTATAATACCCAACTCCCAAAATATAATAGTAGAAGGTGCCACTCCGAAAGTAATATCATCTGCTAAAGAGTCCAATTCTTTTCCTATGGGAGAAGACACATGAAGCAGACGGGCACTCATTCCGTCGAAGAAATCAAAAGTTGCTCCGATAATAATCCAGATTAAAGCCCATACAGGATTGCCGCTAAAGGCAAAAGATGTAGCGATGCAACCTGAAATCAAATTGCAACAAGTAATTGCGTTAGGGATATTTTTTTTGAAAGACATTATTTCAATTTAGCTATAATTGTTTGGTCGCCCGTAGTTTTCTGCCCTATTTTGACCAGAATCTCAGATCCAAGTGGAAGAAAGACATCTACGCGTGATCCTAATTTGATAAAGCCAAGATGTTCATCAATATAGCAATCTTCGTCTGCTTTAGCGTAAGTTACGATACGCCGTGCAACGGCACCGGCAATTTGTCGACAAAGAATATCAGCACCATCAGAAGTTGTGATCATTGTATCTGCCCGTTCATTTTCTTCACTGGCCTTAGGCAACCATGCTTTATGATAGTTACCGTTTCTGTGCCTTGCAAACTTTACCTTGCCATCAACAGGAATCCAGTTTGCATGAACATTAAAAACGCTCATGAAGATAGAAATCATGATACGCTTATCATGAAAATATTCATTTTCCTCTACTTCCTCAATGACGACAACTTTACCATCAGCCGGGGCCACAACAATATCGTTTGTATCCTCTCTGTTAATATAGCGTATAGGACATTGATAGAAGTTTAGGACTATGCAATAAATGACGAAAAAGACAATAACAAAGAGCCAAAAAGGTATTTTGGTAGGAAAAAGAACCCAAAGTAAAATAGCTATAACTATGAAAGCAATGCCTCCATAGAGTAATGTATTAATTCCTTCCCGATGTATTCTTATTTTCTTAAGTTTCTTGATTTTTTTTCCCATAATAAAGGATAAGTTTTTAATTGATTGCAAAGGTAAATGATTTTTGTTTATTCCACAAATTTTTTCTCATTCTTTTGGATATTAGAAGTTTTAACTGTAACTTTACCACACAATTTTGTAAGGTTATGGAAAGTTCTTTATAATGGAAGATTTTGTTCATTTACATGTTCATACACATTATTCTATTCTTGATGGGCAGTCTAAAATATCGCATTTGGTAGATAAGGCTGTCGAGAATGGTATGAAAGGTATGGCTATTACCGATCATGGTGTCATGTATGGCATAAAAGAGTTTACGGATTATTGTAATAATATCAATAAGCAGCGTAAGAAAGAAGGGCTAAATCCTTTTAAGCCGATTATCGGTTGTGAAATGTATGTTGCTCATCATCATAAAGAGGATAAAGTAAAGGAAAATGGTGATAATAGTGGTTATCACCTTATTGTCCTTGCAAAGAATTATCAAGGGTATAAGAACCTGATTAAATTAGTGTCTCGCTCATGGGTTGACGGGTACTATTATCGTCCCCGTACGGATCGTTATGATCTTGAGGCATATCATGAGGGCCTTATTGTTTGTTCTGCTTGTATAGCAGGAGAAGTTCCCTCAAAGGTTCTTAAGGGAGATATAAAGGGCGCCCGGGAGGCTTGTCAGTGGTATCATAATCTTTTTGGTGATGATTACTATCTTGAACTTCAACGACATGAGGTGAAGGATCCAAGTATTCTTGCTAACCGTGATACTTTTCCATTACAGCAGAAAGCCAACAAGGAACTTATCCAGTTTGCTAAGGAATATGGAATCAAACTGGTCTGTACTAATGATTGCCATTTTGAGGATAAAGAAACAGCAGAAGCCCATGACCATCTCTTATGTCTGGCTACAGGCAAAGATCTCGATGACCCTAACCGTCTGCGCTATACAAAACAGGAATGGTTTAAGACTCGTGAGGAGATGAATGATATCTTCTCTGATATCCCGGAAGCGTTGTCGAATACGCTGGAGATATTGAATAAGGTGGAAGTCTATTCCATTGAGCATGGGCCAATTATGCCAAACTTTCCTATTCCTGAATCTTTTGGAACGGAAGCAGATATCAGGAGAAATTTTTCTCAGGAAGATCTTCTAAAAGAGTTCTCTTCCGATGAGAATGGTGAGAAAACACTGCCTCGTGATGAAGGAATGAAGAAAATTGAGGCGCTTGGCGGCTGGGATAAGGTTTATCGTATTAAGTTCGAAGCGGAATATCTTTCCAAGTTAGCTTATGATGGAGCAAAAACGCATTATGGTAATCCTATTCCGGAGAATGTCCGCGAACATATTAATTTTGAGTTGCATGTCATGAAGACAATGGGATTTCCTGGATATTTCCTTATTGTTCAGGATTTCATCAATGCAGCTCGAAATGATCTTGGGGTTATGGTAGGGCCTGGCCGTGGCTCTGCAGCAGGTTCTGTGGTAGCTTATTGTCTTGGAATTACCAAAATAGATCCTTTGAAGTATGATTTGCTGTTTGAACGTTTCTTGAATCCGGATCGTGTCAATCTGCCTGATATCGATACTGATTTTGATGATGATGGACGAGGAAAGGTGTTACGCTGGGTTATGGATAAGTATGGACACGAGAATTGTGCGCATATTATTACTTATGCCAGTATGGCTACTAAGAATTCCATTAAAGATGTTGCTCGTGTAGAGAAGCTTCCACTTGAGCGTTCTAACTTTCTGTGTAAAGCTATACCTGATCGTCTTCCCGACGGCATGAAGATGAATTTGACTAATGCGATCAAATGTACCCCTGAATTGAGGGAAGCAGAGTCTTCCGCCGATCTCCGTGAACGTAATACCATCAAGTATGCCCGTATGCTTGAAGGTACCATCCGTGGTACAGGCATTCATGCCTGTGGATTTATCATTTGCCGGGATCCTATTAGCGACTGGGTTCCTGTATCAACAGCTGATGACCCTGATTTTCCTGGTTTAAAGACTGCGGTGACACAATATGACGGTCATGTGATAGAGTCGACCGGTTTGATAAAAATGGACTTTTTGGGTTTGAAAACTCTTTCGGAGTTGAAGGAAGCTGTCAAAGTCGTGAAGCAGACTACTGGCAGGGAGGTTGATCTGGACAATATACCTATTGATGATGAACTAACTTATCAACTTTATCAGGAAGGCCGTACTATTGGAACCTTTCAGTTTGAGTCGGCAGGAATGCAAAAGTATCTTCGTGAGTTGCACCCAACAGTGTTTGAAGATCTTATTGCCATGAATGCCCTCTATCGTCCGGGCCCTATGGATTATATTCCGGATTTTATTAAGCGAAAGAATGATCCGTCGCTTGTTACTTATGATATTCCTTGTATGGAAAAGTATTTAAAAGATACTTATGGCATTACAGTATATCAAGAGCAAGTCATGCTCCTTTCCCGTCAATTGGCAAGTTTTACCAGAGGTGAGAGTGATGCTCTTCGAAAGGCGATGGGAAAGAAGAAAAAAGCCATAGTAGATGCCATGAAGCCTAAGTTTCTGAAGCAGGGAGAAGCTAATGGACATAGTCCGAAAATTCTGGAGAAGATATGGGGTGATTGGGAAAAGTTTGCTTCTTATGCTTTTAATAAGTCCCATGCTACATGTTATTCATGGGTAGCTTATCAGACGGCTTACATGAAAGCTCATTATCCGGCTGAGTATATGGCAGCATTGATGACTCGCCGGTTCAGCCAGATCACAGAGATTACAAAGCTGATGGAAGAGTGTAAGTCTATGGGGATTTCTACTTTGGGTCCGGATGTCAATGAAAGTTATTCCCGGTTTGGTGTTAATGAAAAGGGAGAAATTCGTTTTGGACTTTCTGCAATTAAAGGTATGGGCGAGTCTGCTGCTGCCGCTATTGTCAGCGAACGTGAAAAGAAAGGCCCTTATAAGACCATTTTTGATTTTGCTGAACGGGTTGATTTCTGTGCTGTTAATCGCAAGGCTTTTGAAAGTTTAGCTTTGAGTGGTGGCTTTGATGGTTTTGGAATTCGCAGAGAACAGTATTTTGGCGCCAATACCAAGGGCGAATTGTTTCTTGATACTTTGGTTAAGTATGGTCAGTTATATCAGGCAGAGCAGGCAGAGGCTCAGAATTCTCTTTTTGGAGGAGAAGATGCTGTAGATATTGCTACGCCTCCTGTCCCTGAAGGAACAGAATGGAGTACGATTGAGAAACTGAATCGCGAGCGTGATTTGGTGGGCATTTATTTGTCGGCACATCCTCTTGATGATTACCGCATTGTATTAAATAATATTTGTAATACCCATTGTTCCGAGATTGATGATAAGGAGGCTTTGTCAAAGAAGGAAGAAATCGTCATGGGTGGCATTGTCACGGCAGTGAAGTCAAAGTTCACCAAGACAGGAAAACCTTGCGGCTTTGTTACCATTGAAGATTTTGAAGGTTCAGGTGAACTTGCCTTTTTTGGTGAAGATTGGGGCCGTTGGAGAGGAATGTTGTCAGAAGGTTGTGCTGTTTTCATTACAGGCAAATGCGTTCAGCGCTATCGTGACAGCAGTTATTATGATTTTAAAGTATCGGATATCCAATATTTACAGACAGTAAAAGATGAGCGCATCGAGAAGATTACTATTGATGTGGATAGTGAAGCTTTAGATGAAACAATCGTAAACGATATTAACACTATCGTTGCTGATAAACCGGGTAAGGCTGCACTCTTTTTTCAAGTTCATGACAGGAAAAATCATAATATAGTATTACTTAGAGCCAAGGATTTACTGATTACAATTCCAAACAAGCTCATAGAACTTGTTGAAAGTAACCCTGACATGAATTATCATATTAATTAAATGTGGTATAAAATTTGTAAGCTATTAGATATTTGAGTAATTTTGCACATATATTAAATTAAGGAATAAAATGGAAGTAACAATTACGAATGACAATTTTGAAAGTTATAAAAATGGCGAATTGCCATTGGTAGTGGATCTTTGGGCTACATGGTGTGGCCCTTGCCGTATGGTAGGTCCTATTATTTCAGAGTTGGCAAATGATTATGACGGTAAAATCGTTGTAGGTAAATGTGATGTAGAGGAGAATGACGATATTGCTATGCAGTTTGGTGTACGTAATATTCCAACAATTCTTTTCTTTAAGGGTGGTCAGCTTGTAGACAAGTTTGTTGGAGCTGCATCTAAAGCAACTATTGAAGAAAAATTCAAAGCATTGCTTTAATTAATTATAAAATAAACAAAAGAGCCATGCTTTAAAATGAAGTATGGCTCTTTTATTTAGAACTTAACGGTCCTTGTACCGTCTGCATTTACATTGATCTCGACTTTTACAGCGTCCTCGGGAAGAAGGTCTTCGATGAGTTCAGGCCACTCGAGAAAGCAAAGATGGCCACTGTAGAAATAATCTTCATATCCCATATCATAAACTTCTTCAATTTTCTTGATACGGTAGAAATCAAAATGATAAATAGGTTCATTAAGTTTATTTGATGTATATTCGTTAACAAGTGAGAACGTCGGTGAGGTAATAATATCCTCAACTCCCAGTTCTTGACAAATAGCCTTAATGAACGTTGTTTTTCCTGCTCCCATGTTGCCATAGAAAGCATAGATTTTCTTTGTGCCCATATTCTTTATAAATTCTTGGGCGGCTTTGTGAATCAAGTCCAGAGATTGAATTGTAATTTTCATATTTTATTTATTTGTTTTTAAATATCAATTATCTTTTTTTGGGTTGTAGCGTTATTAAAGGTATCAGCATTTCTTCCATAGATACGCCTCCATGTTGGAAAGTGTCCTTATAATAAGAAACATAGTAGTTATAGTTGTTCGGATAGGCAAAGAAACTATTTCCGGTAGCGAAAATATACGATGTGCTGATATTCGGTGATGGCAATTGAGCCTTGTCAGGTTCTTTCACCGTAAAGATTTCCTTGGCATCATAAGCAAGATTTTTGCCCAGTTTATAGCGAAGGTTAGTATTTGTATTTCTGTCACCGATGATTTTGACAGGTTTGGAAGCACGGATACAACCATGGTCGGTGGTGAGAATAATTTTATAATTTTCTGCTGCCAGATATTTGAAAAGTTCTGATATGACAGAATGGCGGAGCCAACTGGCGGTAATACTTCGATAAGCAGATTCGTTATTGGCGAGTTCGTGAATCATTTTTGATTCAGTACGGGCGTGTGACAACATGTCAATGAAGTTAATGACGATGACATTAAGATCATAATTTTTTAATTCATTAATATGTTCCAATAATTTATCGGCACCGGTAGAATCATTTACTTTATGATAACTGAAAGTGTCGTGTCTGCGGAATCGTTCGATCTGTGTCTTTATAAGAGGTGCTTCATTCAAGTTTTTCCCTTCAACTTCATCTTCGTCAACCCAAAGCTCCGGGAACATTTTTGCAATCTTGTTTGGCATAAGCCCACTGAATATGGCATTCCTTGCATATTGTGTCGCAGTAGGAATAATACTCATGTAGAGGTCTTCGTTGACGTCAAACATTCCTCCTATTTCTTTTGCAAGCATTTTCCACTGATCAAAGCGGAAATTGTCTATAACCATCAGAAAGACTTTCTCACCCTTATTGAGCAGCGGGAAAATTTTTTCCTTGAAGACGTCCGGGCTGAGGAGAGGGCGTTCTTCGCCTATCTTTTGTGCAGACATCGTTTTGGGATTGACCCAGTCAAGGTAATTTTTAGAGATGTATTTAGCAAAGCCAATATTGGCTTCTTCTTTCTGCATTTGCAGCATTTTTATCATTTCTCCTTCAGTACTGCTCAGTTCGAGCTCCCAGCGTACAAGAGTCTTGTAGAGATTAGACCAATCCTTGAAATTTCGGCAATCATTTATCTGCATCATAATTTGCTGATATTGTTGCTGATATTCATTTTGAGTAATCTCTGTCACAATTTCTTTTCGGTGGATATTCTTTTTGAGACTCAGGAGTATCTGGTTGGGATTGACTGGTTTTATGAGATAATCAGAAATTTTGGAACCGATAGCCTGATCCATGATATGTTCTTCTTCACTCTTGGTTACCATGACCACAGGAGTATTCGGTTGAATTTCCTTGATTTGTTGAAGGGTTTCCAATCCACTCAGACCTGGCATCATCTCATCGAGAATGATAAGGTCAAAATTCTGTTGTCGGCAGATATCGATAGCGTCGCTACCATTACTGGCCGTTACTATATGATAATCTTTCTTCTCAAGAAATATGATATGTGCCTTAAGAAGTTCGATTTCATCGTCTACCCAAAGTAATAATCCATTGTTCATATTTTAAAATCCATCTAGGTCGTAATATTCATCTTCCAAATCAAAGGTCTGCTTTTTAGGCTTGCTTTCCTTCTTTTTTGTCGTATTTTTATTTTGTGTATTACCAAAGTCATCATCGAAGTAAATGCCTGTGCTTGTAGATTTCTTCGGAGGAGTTACAGCTTTCGTATTTTTATTTGATACGGTGGCAGTTTTGGTCGTATTTTTAAGTTTGGAATTCGATTGCTTCTGTTTTGGAATAACTACTGCTTTGTTCGATGCAGGAGTTGTTTTGATATTTGCCCGGGTTGTACTTGATGGTTGAGCAGCAATAACAGTTCCATTTTGAGAAGTTGAGGTTATGTTGTCTTCCTTATTCTCTGCAGGTATGTTTATTCCATTATTTGCTTGTTTGTTGTCTTTTACTGTCTGCTCTTTAATATTCGTACCTTGGTTAGCAGAATTTTCTTCCAAGTTATTATCAATGAAGGTTCCGTCATCCAGCATATCATCTATTTTTTCCGGTGTCGGATTTTCTGTAGTTGTATCTTTCTGCAGAGTTATCTCTTCTGGTTCAGTCAGCAACCGGAAAGTACTTATCTTAAGAGGTGCAAAATGCTTATTGTAGAATTTGTCATAATCATCATACGAGAATCTTGAACCGATGAGATTGAGATTCTTATCACTGATAATTATAGCCTTTGCTTTAAAAATTTTGTTAGCGATCTGTTTTTGCTGATACAGTTGATTCGTATACTGGCGAGCTTCATCATAGTTCTGGAAACCTTTGACTTTCATCAGGTGTATTCCTTCTATATTGTCGATGGTGATATCGAAGTTGCGAACTAAAAAGTCTGTGAAGTTAAATTTAGCAAGATCAAAAAGAAGTTGGTTCTCGTTGAGAGAGTCAGGATTGTATACAAGAATAAAGTTGAAATTAATATTTCTTTCATTCGAGAAGGTTTCTTTTTTAATGGCGTCACTGTCATTGAGAACATCAGCCCGCCGATTCCATACTGTGTTCAAGTCAAACTTGGCACCGTGCAGATGTTTGCCTTGCTTCACTCCATTTACTATCATACCCGCCATTTCTGCAAGTCCGCTCTTTGGATACATCTCTACAAGGGTTCGCATATCTTTTATGCATCCTGCAGGGTCTCCGCTGTTTAGTTTGGTCATGCCTCCAATGAAAAGGAATTTATCCCTGTTTTCACCTGATGGAAATCTTTTTTCAGATAAAGTTGTATTTATTTTTACCTCATTATAGCGGTCTGCTTTGAACGCTTCATAGGTCTTTGAATAAAGAGAGTCTTCGATATGTTCGCCAAAGCGTGCATTCTCTATGTAGTATGGGTCCGTAAGGAGAGTAGTCCATTGACTTTTTGGATAATTCGATTTTAATTTGTTAAGATAGATATCGGCTTTTGTTGGTATTTCTTTTCTTGAGTAGAGCAAATAAAGATGATAATAGGCATCATCTAGATGTTCATAGTCTGGATAATTGTCAACGAGTCTGCATAACGTTCTTTCACTTAAATCAAGATTGTCAAGATCATCTTTGAAGATGACACCAGAATGGAAAAGTCCATCTTCAAGTATTTTATTGCTGGCGGCAATCTGCTCTGGAGTGAAAGGTATCTGCTTCAAGTAGTATGCTCGTTTATGTGGATTATTCTGATCACTGTCACTAATATTTTTAATGGAATCCTGTATTGCCTGAGCGCTGAAGACAGAGTCTCTCTGTTTGTCTGTCAATTCTGTATTCTGATCCTGGGCAACAACAGTTTTATTTATGCGTTGCCAGTTATCTATATTCTCCCGCTTGCCCCAGATTCTCTGAAAGGCAGTCTTTCCTAGGTTTACAATCATTGGATTGTAGAAATACCAGATATCCGGAGTTGAAGAAGTATTCGGTATTCCGTTCATATTACGAGTGTTCAGATTACCAGCCCCCGGAGTCATATTACCGGTCCCATTTTTTTCAGTTTGCGTGTCCTGCTCTTTCTGTTCCTTTTTTTTAAGATTATCAATGATCTTGTCGATAATGCGATTACGATTCTTTTCATCCATTTTGGATAATCTTTGAAGGGAATCTTGAAGTTCAACAGCATCAGTATAAGGGACAAGTTTTTCAAGGACTTTATCTCGTCCGGCGATCAACTTATATTCTTTTCGTTCTTTGTCAATTAACCCGATAGCTTCCGTGTAACAGCGATGTGCATCGCCAAATTTATTTTTTGTCCAATAAAGATTCCCCAGATGTAAAAGCAGAACACCTTTTTCTATACCATTTCTTGTCGCTTTTTCATTTCCTTCTTCGTAAGCCAGAATAGCCTGCATCGTATCTTTTTGGGCAAGATAAATATTGCCAATAGCATAGTATACCTGATCTAGATATTTTTCATTATTACTTGACCGGGCCATTCTCCGAAGGTTACCTATCATTTTTTTTGCCTGTCCCTCAGCCATAACCTCAGTCATAGCGATGCGTGCATTAAAGGCTATTTCGTATGGAGGGTTGAGGCGGGTGACATGTCTGAAAGCTTTATAAGCTTCCTGCTTCTTTCCAAGATTAGCGAGGATCTGCCCCATCAGATACCATTCGCGGGCTTTTTGCTTGCGGCGCATTTCATGCCCGATAACTTTCTTTAGGTAAGGGATAGCTTTTGCTAATTCACCAATGTGGATATAATAGTCAGCATAAGTATAGTCCCATTCTTTTACAGCTTTCCAGTGTACTGTATCACGCTGTATATCGTGGATTACATTTTCTGCGTCGTAGAGATTATTCTGTTCTATATAGCATTTTGCCAGCCATGCACGTGCTTTGTCATAGATAGCTGGTTGAGTGGAGTAAAGCCGGCTCATATAGGCAAAGGTGGATATGGCGTTGTCGAACTGGCCAGAGTAGAACTGCGACCGTCCCATCAGCAACCATACTTTCCAGAGAAAAGGATTAAACTCTCTGCGGTTGAGCCATTCAATATCCCTTGGAGTTTTTCTCCTGTTTGTAGTCCATTCTGGTCTTCTTTTGATGCTATGTAAATGAATTGCTTTTTCGCATTTTTCTATTGCCCTCTCATAATTACTTTTCCCCAGGTCAATACTTTTCTTGTTACCGATAGTATATAATGGGATCATTTCAGTAAAATTGTCTTGGTTTCCTTCTTCCTTTTGCAGAGAACCGTCGATATAGGCTTGTGCACCGTTATAATATACATTATATCGAGTATTGAAACTTTGCCACCATCGGCTTCTTGCCGTGTTTTTCTGTGTAGAACATCCCGCAATGACAAGACATGCCATTGTAAGACCCAGCAGGATATGGTGTTGTTTAAATTGCAACTTCCGTTCTTTTAAAGGTATGGTGGATGACTCGTTCTGTTTTTAATAGCAAGAACATAATAATGCTGATGAAAATAATGGAAGCACCTGATGGAACATTGAGGGCATAACTGATATAGAGCCCTGACAGACAGTCAATCCAGCCTATAATTATACTGAGGAAGATCATTTTCTTGTAGCAGAACGTGTATAGATTGGCTGTCATCTGCGGTATGGTCAGTAAGCTTATTGCTAGGACAATGCCAACCAGTCGTAAGGTGGAAACAATGGTCATAGCAATGAAAGCCATCATTAGATACTCGATAAAGGCAACCGGAAGATGCTGTGACTGAGCAAAGTTGCGGTCGAAAGCTACACTCTGTATAGGTCTGAGAAAGAAAGCAAAGAGAAGGATAACAAGCAGGGTAAGTGCACTTAGTAATATAAGGTCGCCTTTGCCAATGGTAAGGATACTGCCAAAGAGAAAAGAGGGTAGATCGGGCATAAACCCCGGGGTTAGAAAACAGCAGATAATGCCGATGCTCATTCCTAAAGTCCAGAAGACAGCAATAGCAGAATCTTCCCGAATATCACCTTTGTGCGACATCCATTGTACGCCAAAGGCACTAAAGACGGCAAAAACCAGTGCACTCAGTATGGGATTCAGTCCCAGAAAGACTCCTATTCCTATGCCTCCAAAGGATGCATGAGTGATACCGCCACTGATAAAGACCAGTCTGCGGGTAACGATATAAGTGCCGATAAATCCGCAGAGAACGCTAGCCAGCAGTGATCCTATGAGGGCATTCTGAAAAAAAGTATATTCAAATATATTCATCTGTTCTTTTCAAATATTTTATTCTCTGACAGTCCTCTCTGATTGTTCCGGAGTGCTCTCAGTGTCTTCAATGATAGCGATCAATTCTTCTTTTAGGCGGTTGGGAAAGTTTATACCCCTTAGGATAAGACTTCGGTTCCATCCTTTTACTTCCTCAGGTCTCATGGTATACATCACTTCGGAAAATTCTTCAACTTCCTGGTCTGTATAGCTCTCGGCAGGACGTCCTTTGTAAGCATCAAGTTCCTCGTCATCATAATATTCTATTTCTTTTGTAGCAGCCTCCATCATACATTCCTGTTCGCATTTAACATTCAATCCACTGCAAGTGGAGCAATTTGTTGTTGGAGCTTTTATAACGGTCTGTTTCCCTCCTTTATGGCTGGAGATAAGGCCAAGGATTGCGGTAAAAATGCCTAAGGCAATAATTGCTATTATTAAAAGCCACATATTTTATTTCTCCTTTTTGTCTAAAATATTCCAGGTCTTTTATTATCAAGTCTGGACTTCTATGTTTTTTTTATTTTGAAATGTACAGCTTCGAGGTCTTCCCAATAGTGAGGATACGATTTACTTACGACTTCAGGATGGTTGATACTTAGACTGCTGTTGGTGAAAGCTGCCGGTGCAAAGGCCATGGCCATACGATGGTCTTCATAAGTATCAATAGGTTGCATGAGTGCTTTGCATCGTTCTCCATCCCAAAGGAGAGTATCATCGTGCTTGTCATAGATAACATATCCTAGTTTGTACAGTTCTTTTTTTAAGGCATCGATACGGTCCGTCTCCTTGATTTTCAGACTTGCAAGACCTGTAAATTTAAATGGGATGCCGAGACAACAGCAAGTTACTACTACCGTTTGAGCCAGATCCGGGCATTTTGTGAAATCATACTCATATTTTTTTGTAAGACAAGGTGTTTTCGTCAAAGTTACGGTAGTAGTTGTATCTGTTGTTGAAGATGCAAAGGTGGTTTTGATGCCGAGGGGTTCAAAAATATCCTTTATGATTGAATCACCCTGTTTTGAATGGAAAAATAGCCCTTCGAGATGTATCAAAGCTTTCTGGTCCTTACAAAGAGCAAGCATTTCATACCAGTAAGAACTGCTGCTCCAGTCATTCTCAATGTAATAAGGTACTGGTTGATAAGACTTAGGCTTCACACAAATAATTTTGTCTGTTGTCCACTCTGCTTCAGCCTTAAATTTACGCATGGTATAAAGCGTCAAATCAATATAAGGATGCGATATGATTTTGCCAGTCAGTTTCAGGGTAATACCCTTTTGAAGAACAGGTCCGATCATAAGCAATGCAGAGATATATTGTGAACTGATGTTGCCGGGAATTTCTAAAATACCGCCAGCTAAGTGCTTGCCGTGGATGCGAAGCGGAGGAAATCCTTCCTTACCTATATATTCGATGTCGGCACCTAATTGTCTGAGGGCATTAACCAAAATTGCTATCGGACGGTGTCTCATTCTTTCTGTCCCTGTGATAATATGGGTACCTTGAGTCGCGGCATAGTATGCCGTCATAAAGCGCATGGCAGTGCCGGCAGCCTTGATGTCAACAGTGTTTGAGTGACTCCTGAGAGCTTCAATGACTACTTGTGTATCGTCACAGTCCGACAGGTTCTCGGGCAGGATCTTTCCTTTAGAAAGAGCATGGATTACGAGAGCACGGTTGCTGATGCTCTTGCTTGCCGGCAACTTGATGTCTGCATTGAGGCTCAGAGGCGCCGTAAGGATATATTGTGTCATTTTATCTGTTTTCGTCCTTTTGTCGTTATTTAGCCGTACGGATAGGCAGGTCGACAGGCCCGTCGACAGCTCTTGTCTTGGCATTGTTGGTATTGGAAGTCTTTTTAGGACCGGGGATGAGAGGACTATAGTAGAGTACATGCCTTATTCTTGTCCGTTGGTCGTCAGTAAAGTTGTCACAGTTGCTGAAAGAGTAGTCCATCAAGTTGTGTGAGTCAAAGCTGGCATTACTGCAGTTGGCTCTTTTTGCCAGAGTGTGGAAATTGGTAATTGACAGTCCGCCATTATTAGCTACGATCATCTTTGCTACTTCGTGACCCAGAGTGTCTTCATATTCTATTCTATTATAGCTTGGAGTATCTTCGCAATAGTCTGTATCGGCGCAGGAGTCGGCCATATTTCCATTTGTGTTTTCTGTAAAGCAATGGTGAAGTCCAAGATAGTGTCCCATTTCGTGAGCTATGGTGACACTGATATCATAAATGCTGGAATTAATATCCCAGTCGCTATACTTATGGTTTAAGGTATATCTCCAAGAGTCATAATTCGAACCGGAAAATGTACTGTTTATTGCGGAGCAATAAGCATATTTCAAATTGTTTAAAGTCAGGGTGGTGTATTTTGATACCGTCAGACCGTCTAGCTCATGGTCGTTAGTCGTATAAGGCAAGTCTGATATACCTAATGTTGTCGTTGAACTGTTTGCCTCTTGCTTGAATGGGAACATCATAATGTTGATATAGTCATTAGGATCCCATATGTATTTTTTGTATTCCCCTGTCTGGTCGTTCATAAACTTATTGACATCAATGCTGTCACCCGTCCATTTAATATATTCTATACCAGGAGTCGAGAGTGTGTTCCCCTGGTCATCTTTTTTGGCCAGAACAAAATCTACGCACATATCAGGGCTAGTGTTATAAACGCCCCCCTTCCATATATTATTAACATTCTTAAGTATGAAACTGATTCTTTCAGATGACAGGGTATCCTTTTCTGCCTGATTCATGTATAATACATGGAAAATGACAGGTAATTGATAGCGATAACTATCTGTGATGTTTGTTACCGTGTCTTGGTCCTGATCATTTTTTATTGATGTATAGACATCATTTGTACTGCTGCACGCATTCATGATCAAGGCAGAACATGCTAAAACTAGTAATTCTTTTAGTTTCATACCTTATTTATTATATAATATTGCAAAAATACGATTTTTTATGTAGTGTTGCAAAGAAAGTATGTGAAAAAAGACTTAGAAATTACGAGTGAATGAGAAAAAACAGTATCTTTGCTATTAGCTTATAGAAACTTGTTTGTATGAAAAAAATTGGTCTTTTGTTTTGTATAGTGTCTATGCTGGTCGTCTCGTGCGCATCCTCACATTTGACACAACAGGAAAAGAATGCCCGTAAAGATTCGATAGCCCAATTAGTGAAATCGCATATTGATACGAAATCATTTAAGATTGATGTGAATCAGATGAGTCCTCTTCGTGGTCCTTCACGAGTGCTTTCGGACCAGTGGAACGTTCGTGTCCATGGTGATTCTCTCTATTCTTATCTTCCTTATTTCGGCAGGGCTTATCAAATACCTCTTGGTGGAGGAAAAGGATTGAATTTCTCCTGTCCTGTTAGCCGGTATGTTGTTTCTTATCCCAAAAAGGACAGAACTCAAATTCTTATAGTGGCCCGTAATGAAGAGGATGAGTATCACTATATGATCAATGTCTTCGATAATGGCAGTGCCTCTATTTATGTGAGTTGTCATAATCGTGAAAATATATCATTCTCAGGTAGTATGAATCTGGACAACAAAGATTGAAAATGAAAAAAATAGTTTTGTTTTTGTTACTGGCTATCTTGGGACTGTCTATTCAGGCCCAGACTTTCTCGAGATATTATTCAGTTCGTTATGTTAAGCAACATCTGCTGTATCATAAAGATAAGGGGGTGAATGTTGTGGATTTTGATCTTGAGTGGCCGGAATACCTTGATTTTTCGTCTGAGAAGATTTTGCAGAATCGGCTCTGCCAAATATTGTTTGAGGATAATGATTCTTCTCTTGGACAAGGAAAGCTCTTTTTTCTTTCACGTTTTGGTTCTCCTGTCACAGAAAAGTTTGATACTATACCAGATGACAGTAAGTTCTGCTATGCTGATTGTGTTTTGAGGCTGTTAGCTTACGAGAAAGGAAAGTGGGCATCCTTCTATTATATGTCTTCTGTTAAACCAGAGAAAAATTCTTTTCAGAAAGCTTATGCAAAGGAAGGATATCTTACTTATGATATTATTCACCGGAAGATTTATGATGCAGATGGCCTTTTAAATAATTCAAGGGTGCAAGCACATGCCAATGATGTGGAAAATAATCTTCTCAGTGATATATTCCAGGCTTCAGGAAATCAATTGTCCAGTGATATTAAATATATAGGTGTGTCTTATCAAGGTTGTTTGCTGAATAGTAATTTGTGGTTAAGCGCTACTTTCTTAGATGAAGATAATTATAGTTATCCGGTGAATGTAGAATTGCCTTTCAGCCAAGTCAAGTCTTTTCTAGCAAAGGATGTAAGGCGTTTGATAGACAGTGCACCTGTCAAGCGGACAGCTGAAATTGTCGATTCGCCAGATTATATGGACAATGATACTGCAAAAATTTATACCACCGTTGATTCTCTTCCGCAATATAAGGGTGGCAGAGCGAAGATGTTGTCCTTTATTAGCAATAATTTCAGGGTGGATAATGTCAGTTCTCATAGCAATATGGCAAGAGTTGTTTTGTCTTTTGTGGTAGAGAAGGATGGTTCTCTTTCTCATTTCCGGTCTATGCAGTGTGTGGATCCTTCTTTGGAGCGCGAGATTATAAGGGAGATGCGGTTAATGCCGGTATGGAAACCGGGAACTCTAAGGGGGCAACCTGTTCGTACAATGCTTTTTCAATCTTTCAATGTGATGTAGCTGTTTTCATCCATTTTTCTATGAAGAATATCTTATTTCAAACTTTATGAAATAAGATATATATAAATTAAGCCTGACAAATATCAATTTGATACCTGACAGGCTTGATTTATATCAAAATAGCAAAAAGAAAGGTGTGCAATCTGTCTATTTTGTTTTTAGTCTTAATTTTTTACATATCTATACTTTATAACTGAAAGTGTTACTTTTTTATGTTGTATAACATATATTCTATATTGTGACTATTTATGACACTATGTACATTGTAGTGGCTTGTTTTTAGGTTATTGTAATGTATGTCATTTGCAAATTGTAAGTTTTAAGCCCTTAAAATTTATATTTTAAATTAAAAGGTTAATTTAAAATTATATCTTTTTTTATAGCGAAAAATATATATAAAATAATGTTAAAGAATAGAACGGATTTAGATTTTATGCATTATATTTGCAACAGAAAAATAAGAAATACAACCCTTAAAAAGTACAATTATGAAACGTGTATTATTAATTTCGGTTATGTGTTTGTTGACCATCGCAAGTTTTGGTCGTAAGCATGTTGAGAATGCAACCGTTGTTGCAGATACAATATATTATGCTGAGAATATGCAAAATGTGGCTAATGCCAATCAAGCAAGTTATTACAGATTGCTTATGACGACAGGAAGCGGCTTTAGCAAAAAAGATGTTTTCCAGGATTTTTATATGAATGGTAAACTTCGTGCAGAAGGTGGCTACAGTTTCATAGATCTTGGTAATGATAAGAACACTGTCTTCAATGGCGAAGTTACAACCTATTATCCTAATGGTAAGGAGAAATGGCATGGCAACTATGTTAATGGCAAGCGTGAAGGGTATTTTACACTTCAGCTTCGTGATGGTGGCGTAGCAGTCGTACAGTTTGTAAACGGTCAGTCTGCTCATGATTACTTTACTGTAACCAAGAAAGACGGAACCATTGAAAAGCACAATCTTAGTGAGATTAAATATTTGATGTAATTATCATTATAATCTCTACTATATTAAAAAAGATAATAAAATCTCTCTTATAAATACGATAAATTTTGTTCATAACCACTAAGTAACGAAAAAGGTGAGCTTTTGTAAGCTCACCTTTTTATTTTCCTTAAAATATTATATCAAGTCTGTGTTAAGGATAAGCCCTACAGGGCAGTGGTCACTTCCTGATATTTCCGCATGTATTTTTGCGTCTTTGATATTATCTTTGATACGGTCAGAGGTAAGAAAATAATCGATCCTCCATCCTGCATTTTTTTCTCTGGCATGAAATCGGTATGACCACCAAGAGTAGGCTATCAAGTCCGGATACTTATAGCGGAATGTGTCAGTGAAGCCATTATCCAGCAGTTCTGTCATCTTTTCTCGTTCCTGATCCGTGAAACCGGCATTATGACGATTGGTCTTAGGATTTTTGATATCGATTTCCTCATGGGCTACATTCATGTCTCCGCACACGATGACAGGTTTGCTGTTGTCCAGTTTGTGGAGATAGGCTTGAAAGTCTTCTTCCCATGTCATACGATAGTCCAGACGGCGCAACTCATTCTGAGAATTTGGTGTATATACGGTGACAAGAAAAAATGTATTATACTCAAGTGTGATGACGCGGCCTTCGTGATCGTGCTCGTCGATACCAATGCCGTAGGCCACGTGAAGTGGTTTATGCCTGGTATAGATAGCGGTACCAGAATACCCCTTTTTATCAGCATAATTCCAGTATGACTCATAGTTGTCGAAGGTCAGGTCAAGTTGTCCTTCTTGCATTTTTGTTTCCTGTAAACAGAAGAAATCAGCATCAAGAGCAGCAAATGATTCTTTGAAACCTTTGCCTACGCAAGCTCTCAGACCGTTTACATTCCAAGATATAAACTTTATCATACTCATATATTGAAAGTTAAAAATTCGGAGATTATATTCTTCTTGATTCTCCGCGAAGTAAATTCATAAATTCCTCTCGTGTCTTAGCTTGCTGGAAAGCACCACTGAAGTCGCTTGTAGTCGTGATGGAGTTCTGCTTTTCTACGCCACGCATCTGCATACACATGTGTTTGGCTTCAATGACAACCATGACACCCTGTGGCTTCAGAGTCTCCTGAATGCAGTCCTTAATCTGCTGAGTCAACCGTTCCTGTACCTGTAAACGATGGCTGAAAATATCTACAACGCGTGCAATCTTGCTCAGGCCAGTGATATAGCCGTTGGGGATATAAGCCACGTGAACCTTGCCATAGAACGGTAGCATGTGATGTTCGCACATAGAGAAGAAATCAATATCTTTTACGATAACCATTTGATTATATTTCTCCTCAAAGATGGCATCTGTAAGGACTTTTTGGGGATCTTGAAAATATCCTCTGGTAAGGATCTGCATAGCTTTGGCCACGCGCATAGGAGTTTTCTGGAGTCCCTCTCTTTCAGGGTCTTCACCCAATATTTTCAATATTTCTTTATAGTGATCAGCGAGTTCGTCAAGTCCCTCGCGAAATTCTGTTTCTGGATTCATATTTATATTATGCAAATGTTAATATATATAGTCATATATAATGGGAATCAATGCTGCACAGTGATTTTGCCTTTTACAAGACATGCAGACCGATAACCCATATCATGGATAGCTTTCAGCATACGGTTAGCTTCGCCAAGACTTCGATAATTACCTACACGACAAATCCATCTAGGTGAGTAGAAATGTACGTATACGGGTTGGTCCGGAAATTTCATTTTGATATTGCTGCCTATTGATTCTGCCTGTTGGCGGTCGTGCCTTGTATTTCCTCCGGCAAAAGCCTGAACCCGGTAGCCAGTTACCTTATAACTTTTTACCATCACTTTTTTTCGCATGTCCACCGTTGGGATATTGAAATCTTCATTTTCATTATCGATATTGTTTTTTTCAGTGTGGCGTTTGTCAGTGAGGCGTATATTTTTTCCCTCTGTAGATCTTTTTTCAGCGGTTTTGTTTTCAACAGTTTTATTTTCAGTTTCTGCCTGTTTTTCTGTATGTTCAATTTGCGGAATGATAGTCGTATGATGCTCGTCCTGCCTGCCCATGGTAGGATGTTTTGTGAGATTTTTCCTTTCAGCGACAGTTTTTCTGACGGGTACAGCCGTAGTTGTAGCGGGTTGTGCATTCTTTCCGTTTACCAGATCGCTGATATCCTTGCTTTGAGTTACGGTGACAGAACCTTTACCTTGGTTCTGCTGAAGGTGTTCAAGGAAATTCTGGGCATGGGCGCCTGTCATAACGACAATGTTGATAAGCAATAGAATGACTAATTTCTTCATAATTGAGTGCTCTTTATAATAAAAGAGTTCCGGCTTATCCCCTATCTCTAAAAGAAGAGAAAGGAAAGGCAGCCAGAACCTAATATACTCGATAATCGAGTCTTATTTTTTCCAGGCATCAATGATAGCCTTGAACTCTGCACACTTCAGAGAAGCACCGCCGATAAGGCCACCGTCGATATCTGCTTTAGCAAAAAGTTCAGCAGCGTTAGATGGCTTACAACTACCGCCATAAAGGATGGTAGTATCATCAGCAGCCTCTTTGCCATACTTTTCTGCTACGGTAGAGCGAATATAAGCCAGCATTTCCTCAGCTTGTTCTGCCGTTGCTGTCTTACCTGTACCAATGGCCCAGATTGGTTCATAAGCCAGAATGATATTTTTCCATTCCTCTTTGGTCAGATTGTATACGCTGCCGTCAAGTTCTGCTTTAACAACCTTGTTCTGTTTGTTAGCTTCACGTTCCTCAAGAGTTTCGCCAATACAGAAGATAACCTTCAGACCGTTTTTCAGGGCCAGTTGAACTTTTTCCTTTAGAATTTCAGCTGTTTCTTTGTAGTATTGACGACGTTCAGAATGTCCGAGAACGACATACTGCGCACCAGTGCTTTTGACCATTTCTGCAGAAACTTCACCCGTAAAGGCTCCTTTTTCTTTGTCTGCACAGTTTTCAGCGCCCAGGCCTACAATATTCTGATCCAGTAGCGGAGCTACTGAAGCCAAATGGATGAATGGCGTACAGATAATAACACCACAGTTAGGTTTATCAGCTGTGAGCGCACTGTTGATTTCCTTTGCCAGAGCGACACCGTCCTGCAGGTTCATGTTCATTTTCCAGTTACCTGCTACAATTTTCTTTCTCATTTCTTTTTTGTTTTAAGAGTTGATATATCTTGTTAGAATTTTCTTTTTCTTTTATCCATCTCGACCATGCCCAGAGTCTGTCAGCGATGGTGAGGAGAACGAGTGGCAGAACGAACCACAGGATAATGACAAGTATTTTCCTCGGTATGTTGTCTTTTTGTATCTGTCCTATTTTTGCTTTATTTAGCGGAGTGGAAAGCTCTTCCTCTGTCGGCAAGTCGTTATGACTCCATTTACCAATGATAACGCCATTTTTAAGTAGGATAAGTCCCGGATTACTGCGGACAATAGTCTTCAGTGTAGTTTCATCGGTAATGTAAAAAGGGTATTCTGCACCCGTTATATCTTGCCAGTGTTTCATCCCTTCTTCATTACTGGCCGTGAGACACAGGAAAGGTATCTTATTGTCTTCTGCATATTCATATATCTGGTCTATATCACCGAAATTGGAATCATCGGCTTGTTCCAGATGGGGTGCAATGAGAAGAAATGTATAGCCTTTGCGGCCGATAACCTTCTGGGTAATGTCTTCCCCGGTTTTCTTGTCCTGTATAGAGAAATCGTGTATTTCCGGTTCAAACCCCTTTTCCGTCTGCACTGTTTTACTGTCAATGAATTTCCAGGTAGAATTCGGATAGTTGTCCAGGGTAAATTCCTTGCGCTGTCCGTTTTTCTCCAGGATAAAGGTGGTTTCAAATTTCGGCTGTTTTGCATCCGGTGGTATAGTCATTCCCTTTCTGATATCTGCGCCCACATGATAAGGTCGAAAATCGAATTCCGGCAGGAAGTAGAGACAATAGATACTTGTAATGAAGATGAAGAAGATCGTATAATTGATGACAATCCATTGATTTGACTTCGAAATAAACCGTATCATCTTGAGAGGCCAGCGGGCTACAATGATGGTGCAGGCAAGCAGTATGATATTTTTCAGGAGTGTCTGTTCGTTTGTCAGCTGGATAGCATCCCCAAAGCATCCGCAGTCCTTGACGGGGTTAGCTGCAGCCAGCCAGATGGTAATTGCCGTCATAATGATCATGAAGAAGAGTGCAATCTTTGACATCAACCTCCTTCGGATGGCAAAAAGAAAGAGTATACCAATACAGAATTCGATTCCAGCAAGGATTACCGATGTACTCAGGATGACCCAGTTAGGGATAAGTCCCTGCAGATGGACTGCTGTAAGGTAATCTTCTATCTTATATTGTGTGCCGATAGGATCAATGGCTTTTACAAAACCAGAGAATATGAAGGTGACAGCAATAACAAGGCGACAGAGAAATATTATGACAACCAACACTTTACTCTGCCAGGTCGAGCCTTCTATCGCCTCCAGCTCCTGTTCGAGTGTAAGTTTTCCGGAAGTGGTGTTTTCGTTTTTTGCTGCATCCACATCCTGTTGTTTACAGTCTGTTATATTCTTTTTATCTTCTTGCATCAATGTCTTTCTACATTTTTTCTGTACTTTTTTGCCGTATGTCAGAATGATAAAGTCTGCTTTTATTCCTTCTTTTTTATGGCACCGAATACAGCGTAGTTGATAATATCCATGTAGTTGGAAGCAATTCCCTCCGATACCAGAGTGTTCCCGTCATTATCTTCAATTTCTTTTACACGTTCTATCTTGGTGAGGATAAAGTCTGTATAACTGCTTACGCGCATATTTCGCCATGCTTCGTGATAGTCATGGTTTTTTTTCAGCATCAACTGCAAGGCTTCATCGGCATATTTACCGTAAAGATTCAAAGCCTCGTCTGTCGTCATGTCTATAGTGTCAGTAAATCCTTTTTCCAGCTGGATCAGTCCTATGATGCCGTAATTAATGAGAGCAATGAATTCAGGCCGGATCCCTTCACCCACCAGAGATACCTTTTGTACCTCGAGCGAGCGGATACGCTTGGCCTTGATGAAAAGCTGGTCGGTAAGTGATGTCGGACGAAGAATGCGCCAAGAAGCGCCGTAGTCGTGGAGCTTCTTGGAAAAGAGATCGTGACATTCCTTCATGACACTTTTAAACTGCTGTTCTGTATTCGCTGTTTCAGACATAATTGCTATTTTGTTATGGGTGCAAAGATACATATAATAAATGAGAAATAAAAATGAAAATTTCCATTTCTCATTTGGAATGATTACCTTTGCATTTATAAATCGAGAATATGCGTCATCTATCAAATGCCGATTTGGCAGAATTATTAAATAAAGAAATTTTTCATAAAATAACAGAGGCAGCAGACTCGCTGCACCTTGATTGCTATGTGGTGGGCGGATATGTACGGGATCTGTTTCTGGAACGTCCTTCCAATGACATTGATGTTGTTGTGGTGGGCAGTGGTATCGAGGTGGCGGACCGTCTCCGCCGGCTTCTTGGAAAGAAAGCTCATATCTCTGTCTTTCGTAATTTCGGTACGGCTCAGGTGAAGTATCATGGGCTGGAAATTGAATTTGTCGGTGCCCGTAAGGAGAGCTACAGCCACGATTCACGTAAACCGGTTGTGGAGAATGGCACTCTTGAGGATGACCAGAACCGCAGGGACTTTACCATCAATGCTCTTGCCGTATGTCTTAATGCAGATCATTTCGGTCAGCTTATGGATCCTTTTGATGGGGTACTTGACCTGGAAGAAGGAATTATCGCCACACCTCTTGATCCGGACATCACTTTTTCCGATGACCCTCTCCGTATGATGCGCTGTGTGCGTTTTGCCACTCAACTTAAATTTCAGATTGAGGCAGACACTTACAAAGCTCTTTCGCGCAATGCAGAACGACTGAAAATTATCAGTGGAGAGCGTATTGCTGATGAGATGAATAAGATCATGCTTTCGTCTCATCCGAGTGTAGGCTTTTATTATCTTCATGATACGGGGTTGCTCAAGCTTATCCTTCCAGAATTAGATGTAATGGATTTGGTGGAGGTCCGTAATGCCCGGGCGCATAAGAATAATTTCGACCACACTCTTGAGGTTCTCGAAAATGTCTGTACCGCACAGCGGAAAGCTGAAGCGGAAGAGAAGAAAGATCCCCAGCGTGACACCAGGCTTTGGCTGCGTTGGTCTGCAGTCTTCCATGATATAGGCAAACCGCGTTGCAAGCGATGGGATAATGTGGCAGGATGGACTTTTCATAATCATAATTATGTCGGTGCAAAGATGCTTCCGGGTATCTTCCGCCGTATGAAACTTCCGATGGGGGCGGAGATGAAGTATGTACAGAAAATGGTGGAACTTCACATGCGTCCTATTGCTATCGCTGACGAAGAAGTGACAGACAGTGCCGTGCGCCGGTTGCTGAGTGATGCCGGTGATGATATTGATGATCTGATGATGCTCTGTGAAGCTGATATTACCAGCAAAAATGCTGCTCGGAAGCAGCATTTCCTTGATAATTTCCGCATGGTAAGAGAAAAACTGAATGATCTTCAGGAAAAGGATTACCGTCGTTTGCTTCAGCCTTGTATTGATGGTAATGAGATCATGGAGATGTTCCACTTGAAACCTTCTCGTGAAGTCGGTGTATTGAAACAATATCTCAAGGATGCGGTCCTTGATGATAAAGTGACAAATGAGCGTGAACCTCTTATGAAGTTGTTGAAGGATAAAGCCGGAAAAATGGGTATCCGGGTTATCAGTATGCCCTTGTAGTGTAAAATTTTATGCAAGTAAAAGTTGCTGTCTTGATGCTGCCATCTGGATTAAAAAACATAGGCAATAATGTCTACCGAAGTTTTTTAACATTGTTAAGATAGCCTTTTTTACTCTATTTAATGTCCTTTTAGGATCTCTTTAGACATTAAATGT
>RRZU011639356.1_pt1 | contig 25205 bp, 23 predicted proteins | sample 2165561 | NCBI WGS metagenome assembly RRZU01 (sample SAMN10456909, study PRJNA506462) | wastewater metagenome | isolation source: wastewater sludge | place: USA: Moscow, Idaho | reverse complement strand
GGTATTCCCCTTTCATTCAAATCGTTAAATATCTCCAACCCTACTTTTCTCGTTTTATTCTTCAATTAAGAGGTTTTTATTGAATGTCATCTATAAATCACCCCAAAAACAGGGGTCAAAAAACGGTGTTTTTTTGCTCTTTTTTTGCTCTAAAATCATCCCGAAACCACTATATGTTGTGGTCAAGTCTTATTTTTTCTCCTCCGAACCACAATACGTCATCAGAATTATACTCTCAACGTGTGTCGTGTGACAAAATTGATCAACTGCCGTGATTTTCTTTATTTCATAAATACTCTCACATAAAACCTTCAAATCTCTTGCCAGTGTGGAAGAATCGCAGCTGACATAGACTACTCGTTCCGGCTCCATCTTTAATATGGTATCAAGGCAGGCCTGGTCACATCCTTTTCTGGGAGGATCGACTACGATCACATCTGCATGGATTTTTTCAGATTTATATTTCTCAGGAAGTACTTCTTCTGCTTTCCCAACGAAAAATGTAACATTCTCCATATGATTCAGCTTTGCGTTTTCTCTCGCATCCCTGATCGCCTCAGGGACGATCTCCACGCCGTATACTTTGCCGGCTTTCTGTGCCAGAAATAATGAAATCGTTCCAATTCCACAGTAAAGATCCCATACAGTCTCACCGCCCTGAAGATTTGCATATTCAAGTGCAGTCCCATATAACTTCTCTGTCTGTATAGAATTGACCTGAAAGAATGACAATGGCGAGATCCTGAATATAACAGTTCCGATTCGATCAGTAACGTACTCGCTTCCCCAAAGAAGACGGATCTCTTTTCCCATGATGACATTTGTTTTCTCAGTGTTGCAACTGACAGAAATCGATGTCATCCCTTTGATCGTACACAATGACTGAATCAACTGTTCTTCTTTTGGTAATGCTTTTCCATTGATCACCAGACTGACCATGATTTCATCTGTATCCTGCCCAACACGGATCAGAATATGTCTGACCTGTCCTTTGTGTGTCAATTCATCGTATGGACTGACACGATTCACCTGCATATAGTTCTTTATGATGTTTAGAATCTGTGCATTTTTTTCGGAGCCGATCATACAATCATCTACCGGTATGATCACATGTGTCCTACCTGCATAGAATCCTGTGATGATGTTTCCATCCTTATCCATTCCGACCGGATACTGTGCTTTGTTACGGTAGCGGTATGGCTCTTCCATTCCAATGATCGATTCCATACATTGTTCGATCTTTTCCTGTTCAAATCCTCCAATTCGGACCAGGTGATTCATAACTTTATTCTGTTTGAATTCTAACTGTTTTGCATAATCCAAAGCCTGTATCTGACACCCGCCACATTGTCTGTGAATGGGGCATCTTGGTTCAACGCGAAAAGGAGAAGGTATCTCTACCTTCTCAATTCTGGCATATGCATAATTTTTTTTAATTTTGGTAAGTCTGATAAGAAGGTGATCTCCAACAATTCCATCCTTTACAAAGACAGTAAATCCCTCCACTTTACCAATGCCCTCACCGTCATTTCCCATGTCTTCAATTACGACCGAAAGACAATCGTTCTTACGAAATTCCATTGATTACTGCTCCATTCTTGTCATGCGAAGATTGGATTCAAAAAGTCTGTTATAACCAAGCCATCCTGTTTCAGCTGTAGACATTATGAGTTCTGTGAAAGTCTGCATCTTGGCATCTGTATTATCCGCAAGATTCAAAGCAACTGCTTCCATCAGTGCAGGTTTTTTCGGTGAACCATATTCCAGTTCTCCGTGATGCGCAAGAATACAATGTTTCAACTCTGTTGCAAGGCTTTCTGGAAATCCATCTATATCACGAATTTTATCATTCAGCATTTCAACAGCCATCACAATATGCCCAAGAAGATTTCCATCATCTGTATAATCATTTTCAGGGAATAAAGACAGCTCTTTTGTTTTTCCAATATCATGGCAGAGAGCAGCACTGATCAACAGATCTCTTTTTAATAGCGGGTAGGTGCTGCAATAATATTCACACAATTTCAATATGCTGAGTGTATGTTCCAAAAGTCCCCCCATAAATCCATGATGAACACTTTTAGCAGCTGAAGAAGCTTTGAATGCTTTAACAAATTCAGTATCTCTGACAAAAAAATCCTCCATCAGCATTTTTAAATAAGGATTTTCTATTCTTTGAATAATTCCTGTCAGTTCGCGATACATCTCATCTATGTTTTTTGATGATACCGGAAGATAGTCTGCAGGATCATATTCACCCTCCTGGCAAAGTCTCACTCTTTTCACATTGATCTGTAGTGCACCCTGAAAACTGTTTACATCGCCATAAACTTCTATGTAGTCAAGAGAATCGAACTCACCGATTCCGGCACTATTCGGGTCCCATATTTTCGCATCAATGGTTCCTGTTTTATCCTGCAAAATTACATTGTCGTATGCTTTTCCATTTTTGGTCATTGCGGATTGTTTGAATTTACACAGATATATATCAAATACTCTGTCGCCATCCTTGTAGTCTTTTATAAATTTCATGTTAGCTCCTATCTGCGTGTTCTGGCACGCGTACAAGCAAAAGAAAGTGAATGTTTTCTTCTTCACCCTGTTTCCCTGTCCTGTACTCTTACTTTTTTTATTCTGTCTTTTTATGCATTTTTAGCATCTATACAATTAGTCAATGATTACGGTTCCTGACTGTCCAGCGTAATATCAAATGACATTTCACGGTACTCATCCTGTCCCTGGCGCATGATCGTAATCGTTACTGTATCTTCAGGCTCTAGAGCCATAATCGCATTTACATATGAATTAAAATCTTCAATTGCTATATTCCCTATTTTGACAATGACATCTCCGCTTTGAATTCCATGCTGCATGGCAGGAGAATCAACACTGATCTCTGTAACAAAGGCACCGAATGGAACTCCAAGTTCCTGGTTTGCCTGTTGGGAAACATCGATACCATGAATTCCCAGGTAAGCCAGTTTTCCATGATTTGATAATTTTTCGATTGTTTTTTTCAGTTCTGTTATTCCAAGTGCCGTAATCAGGTTCGGGTTAGAATCATCACTGTAAGACATATTGATCAGACCGATGATATCTCCTTTCATACTGATCAAAACTCCGCCTGCATCAGTACTTCCATATATATCTGTCGTCATGGACTTGTATGAATTATCCACAACACTGACTGTATTTCCAACTGATGTCAGCATTCCATAAACAACGGATCCCTTCATTCCCATAGGACTTCCAAGTGCTATGACAGGACTTCCTGCCAGATTCGCAGAACTGGAGCTTCCAAGTTTTGCAATGGTGACCGTATTCAATGTATTTTGGCTGATGAGATCATAGGATACACTGATCACAGCAAGACCGGTCGTCAGATCAGATCCTGCCATTTCTGCCATGGCCTGTGTTCCATCACTAAAGGTCACCTGAATTGTTTCTGCCTCTTCCACTGCTTTTTTATCAGCCAGGATCAGCAGTCCTTTTCCATTATCTGCAATGATCAGTCCAAATGCCTGTCCTTTGCTTTCATATGGGTTATTGAACCAGTCTACATCAGATTTTACACCTGTCACTGTTACCATACTCTTAGAGCATTCTTTTGCAACTTCGAACAGCTTGTTATATAAAAGCTGATAATCCGTAATTTCCAGATCCACTTTTTCAACGATCGTTTCCGTCACCACCTGCTCAGGCTGCTCTTCCTCCTGATTCTCTTCAAGCTGACTATCTGTCTGTACCATATCTTCCGGTAGAATTTCTTCTTCTACCTGTGGAAACGTAACAGGCTTTGGTTCCTCTTCCGGATATAGCCAATTGCTGAATACCGGTTCAAGAACAAGGAATGTCAAACATGCGATCAGACCAAATATGACAGCAAAGGATACCGTCATCACAGTTCTTCTGAGAAGTTTTTTTCGATTGATCGGTCGTTCTTTAATTCTCTCTTTAATGACTTCAAACTCCTGATCGGTCACAATCGTTTTATTTTCCGTATCAGTTGTATTTCTTTTCTCGGGTTCCATTTTAAATCTCCATTACTAAGCTTATCTGCATTTATTGTAAATATTACGAATTAAGTATATCTGATACCCGACTGCTTGTAAAGAAAGGACTTACTCGTGGTTTTTTTTCTACTTCTATGATATGATTATTTTGTCTTGAATTAAAAATCATGAACTAAATTTATATATGTAAGGTGAAATAATTGTTATGAATGAAAAAGTATTAAGAGTCCTTGAATATAGTAAAGTTATTACCGCTTTGACTGAAAAAGCATCTTCTGAACCCGGAAAACAGCTTTGCAGTGATTTAAGACCTATGACAGAAATTGAGGCGATCACAGAAGCTCAGATCCAGACACAGGATGCACTGACAAGATTGTTTAAAAAGGGAGCTCCCTCTTTTAGCGGAAACAGACCCGTACTTGGTATGCTGAAGTCTCTTGAGATCGGAAGTATTCTTTCCGCCGGAGAATTGTTGAAAATAGCTTCCTTGCTCGAGTGTAGTGCAAGAATCAAATCGTATGGACGCAATGAAAAGGATGATTCTATTGCCGATTCCCTTGAAGCTCTGTTTGATGGACTGGAACCTGTAAGTCCATTGTCCAGCGAGATACGTCGTTGTATCCTAGCCGAGGATGAAATCAGTGACGATGCCTCTTCAACACTAAAACATATCCGCAGAAGCATGATTCTTGCGAATGAAAAGATCCATCAGCAACTATCGCAAATGGTAAATGGCTCGCACCGTACCTATCTGCAGGATGCCGTGATCACCATGAGAAATAACAGGTATTGTATCCCTGTAAAATCCGAATACAAAAATCAGGTGCCTGGAATGGTGCATGATCAGTCACAAACTGGTTCTACTCTCTTTATAGAACCTGCAGCTGTCGTCTCTCTGAATAATCAGATCAAAGAGCTTTCCCTACAGGAAGAAGCTGAAATAGAAGTTATTCTTTCCATCCTAAGTGTTAAGACTTCTGAATATATTGAGCAGATCCGCGAGGATCACTTTCTTCTGACCAATCTGGATTTTATTTTTGCAAAAGCCGCTCTTGCACTGGATCAGAATGCGACCATGCCTATTATGAATTCAGACCATAGAATCGTAATTCGCAAAGGCAGACACCCTCTTTTAAATAAATCAACTGTTGTTCCTATTGATATAGAACTGGGAAATACCTTTGATCTTCTTGTCGTGACCGGACCTAATACAGGCGGTAAAACAGTATCCCTGAAGACAATTGGTCTGTTGACACTTATGGGACAGGCAGGGCTTCATATTCCAGCACTCGACAGATCCGAACTGTCATTATTTCATGAGGTATATGCCGATATTGGAGATGAACAAAGTATTGAGCAAAGTCTAAGTACCTTTTCTTCTCATATGACAAACATCGTATCTATCTTAAAGTATGCTGATTCCAATTCTCTTTGTCTGTTCGATGAACTTGGTGCCGGTACCGATCCAACAGAGGGAGCAGCACTTGCTATCGCTATTCTAAAACACCTCCATCAAAGAGGGATACGCACTGCGGCAACAACACATTACAGCGAATTAAAACTTTTTGCCTTGTCAACTGCTGGTGTTGAGAATGCAAGTTGTGAATTTGACGTTGAAACACTTCGGCCGACTTATCGTCTGCTGATCGGTATTCCTGGAAAAAGTAATGCCTTTGCAATTTCCAGCAAACTAGGATTGCCAGATTATATCGTTGATTCTGCAAGGAATGAACTGAGTCAGGAAGATGAAAGTTTTGAGGATATTATTTCCGATCTGGAAAAGAGCCGTAGGACTATAGAAGCAGAGCGGCTGGAACTTGCAACTTACAAAAAAGAAATTGAATCTCTTAAAAAACAGCTTTCACAAAAACAGGAACGCCTTGATCAGGCACGGGAAACCATTCTTCGTGAAGCGAATGAAAAAGCACGTGATATTCTTTTAGAGGCAAAAGAACTTGCAGACGAATCCATCCGTGAATTTCAAAAGAAAAGTTCATCTGTCAATGTGAAAGATATGGAACAGTCACGTCAGAAACTTCGTAATAAAATCAATGAGAAAAACAGCAGTCTGACATTAAAACCATCTGGATCCGTACCCCAAAAACCTTTACAGGTCAAGATCGGTGATAGTGTGAAAATTATTTCCATGGGATTAAAGGGTTCTGTTCATTCTCTTCCAGATCAAAAAGGGAACTTATTTATACAATGTGGAATTATGCGTACTCAGGCAAATATTAAAGATCTGGTCCGTCTTGATGATGATGATATCACAAAAAAACTTCCTGGCCGTACTTCAGCCGGCAAGATCAAACTCTCAAAAACATCTACGATCTCCATGGAAATTAATTTACTTGGACGTACTGTGGATGAAGCGCTCACTGAACTTGACAAATATCTGGATGATGCCTATCTTTCCCATCTTCCCAGTGTCAGAATCGTACACGGAAAAGGTACCGGTGCACTTCGAAATGCAGTACACCAGCATTTGCGTAAAGCCAAATATGTTGACTCATTCAGACTCGGTGAATTCGGTGAAGGTGACGCAGGTGTCACAATTGCAACATTCAAAAAATAATGCGTAACAGAAAGAAGGTAGCCCTAAATGGTAAGCAAACAAAAAATATTGATCGTTGATGATGATAATAATATTGCAGAACTGATTTCTCTATACCTGACAAAAGAATGTTTTGAAACTATGATTGTGAACGATGGTGAATCTGCGCTCCTTGCAGTTGAAACATTTGATCCAAATCTGATCCTTCTTGATCTGATGCTTCCCGGAATAGATGGTTATCAGGTCTGTCGTGAAGTGCGTGTCAAACATACAACACCCATTATTATGCTCTCAGCAAAAGGTGAAGTTTTTGACAAAGTACTTGGTCTTGAACTTGGCGCTGATGACTACATTGAAAAGCCTTTTGATTCAAAAGAACTGGTAGCCAGATCAAAGGCTGTCCTTAGAAGATATAAACCAGTTGTTACTACCAATCCAAATATGGATGTCAAGGTCGTTGAATATCCTGACCTTGTAATTAATCAGACAAATTACTCTGTTGTTTATATGGGAAAGACCGTTGATATGCCCCCAAAAGAACTGGAACTGCTTTATTTTCTTGCTTCTTCACCAAACCATGTTTTTACCAGGGAGCAGCTTCTTGATCAGATCTGGGGATATGAATATATTGGAGATACACGAACAGTCGATGTCCATATCAAAAGACTTCGTGAGAAAATAAATGACCATCCTTCCTGGAAACTATCTACCATATGGGGAATCGGGTACAAATTTGAGGTAAGATAATGAAAAAAACGCTTTACACAAAGTTCATTCTCGCATATGTTATTTTTGCTTTCTTCGGATTTCTTGTTGTTGCAACGTTTGTATCCAGTATGACATTTGAACATTTAAAACGTGAAAAAGCAAATGCACTTTACAAGAAAGCCACACTGATCGCGAACACATATGCTTCCGATCTTTATAACAATGAAGTTTCCATTGACACTGTTCAGAAACAGCTGGATGCGCTTGATACCTTTTTATCCGCCTCTATCTGGATCATTAATCCTTCCGGCAGGCTTGTCATTGATACCTCAAAACCTCTGGATATTGACAATCCGGTGATTGTAAATCATTTTGATCCTACCATAACCGCCGGATCTTATTATACTGTTGGTACTTTTTTTGGTATGTTCGATGAAAAGACATTAAGCGTTTTCTCCCCCATCACTTCGAACTATGAAGTGAAAGGATATGTGGTGATCCATACAGCTATTTCAAATTTGACTGATTCTGCTAACAGCCTTCTGACTATTTCTTATATCCTTCTGGTCATATTGTTTTTATTGTCCTTGATAATTTTGATCTTTTTTACAGAGCTCGTTTACCTTCCTCTTAGAAAGATCACTTTCGCAACGGAACAATATGCAGCCGGCAACATGAAATATCGTTTTCAGGTAGACAGTGCCGACGAGATCGGTTATCTTGCTGCATCACTTTCCTATATGGCAAGTGAGATCGCAAGAAGTGAAGAGAACCAGAAAAAAATTGTTGCAAATGTTTCTCATGATTTTCGTTCACCTCTGACTTCAATACGCGGATATCTGGAAGCAATGATCGATGGCACGATCCCAAGCGAAGCTCACGAAAAATATCTTGGCATTGTTCTGAACGAAACACAGCGACTGACCAAACTTACAAATAATCTGCTTTCACTAAACAGCCTGAATTCAAATGGCATGTTTCTTGAAAAAACTGACTTTGATCTTAATCAGATCATAAAAAATACTGCTGCTTCTTTTGAAGGCACCTGCATTAAAAAAATGATTGCGATCGAGCTGATCCTGACCGGTGAGATCATGTTTGTAAATGCTGATATAACAAAAATCCAGCAGGTTCTTTATAACCTACTGGATAATGCGATTAAATTCAGTCATCGTGATTCTGTCATCAAAATCGAAACGACTGAAAAACATAGTAAAATTTTTGTCTCTATCAAAGATAGTGGGATCGGAATCCCAAAAGAAAGCCTTAAGATGATCTGGGATCGTTTCTATAAAACAGATCAATCTCGTGGCAAAGATAAAAAGGGAACCGGTCTTGGTCTTTCCATTACAAAAGAGATCATTCACGCACACGGTGAAAATATCAATGTTGTCAGTACCGAAGGTGTTGGCACCGAATTTATCTTCTCATTAATGAAGTCTGAGAAAAGCAATGATGAATAACTTTATTCTTTCCAGTTAAGATGATGAAGCTCTCCTTCTGTTTTCATACCTGAAAATTGGTTTTGTCTGAGAGCTTCATATAGCACGATGGAAACAGAGTTGGACAGATTCAGGGATCTGATTGTGTCCATCATTGGAATCCTGATACAGGTCTCTTCCTGTTCGACCAGAATTTCTTCCGGAATTCCGGCACTTTCTTTTCCAAACATAATAAAATCATCCGGTCCGTAATTCACCTCAGTGTAGACATGTTTTGCTTTTGTTGTTGCCATCCAGATTTTTGCATTTGGATTCTTCTGGCAGAATTCTTCATAGTTCACATATCTGGTCACATCCAGGTGTTCCCAGTAGTCCATTCCGGCTCTTTTAATTTCTTTTTCATTCAAACGAAAACCCAACGGTTCAATTAAATGAAGTCTTGTATTGGTCGCCACACAGGTCCTGCCAATATTGCCTGTATTTGCGGGTATCTCGGGCTGAAATAAAACAATATTCAACATTTCTCTATTACTCCTGATCATTCTGTTTTTGCTCTTCTCTTAATCGAAATATAAATTTCTCAATTCTTCCGATTGCGACTTTGATTCTATCGAGTGAATAAGCATAGGATATTCTTAAGAACCCTTCCCCACAGTCACCAAATGCAGTTCCTGGTACCACTGCTACTTTCTCTTCCTGTAATAGCCGGGTCGCAAATTCTTCAGAAGACATATTGAATTCCTTGATGCAGGGAAAAACATAAAAAGCACCATATGGCTCAAAACAATCCAGTTCCATCTTCCTGAATGCATGGACCAGATATCTACGTCTTTGATTATAGGCTTCTCTCATTTGTGCAACATCTTCATCGCCATTCTTTAATGCTTCTATGGCTGCATACTGACTGGTCGTTGGCGCACACATGATCGCGAACTGATGGATCTTGATCATCTGTTCAATGATTTCCTTTGGTCCACAGGCATATCCAAGCCGCCATCCTGTCATTGCATACGATTTTGAGAATCCATTGATCAAAATGGTCCGCTCTTTCATCCCTGGAAGGGACGCAATAGAAGTATGTTCACCGGCATAGGAAAGCTCTGAATAGATTTCATCTGACAGTACAATAAGATCTCTTTTTATAATGATCTCGGCAATTTTTTCAAGATCTGACCGGTCCATGATCGCACCGGTAGGATTGTTCGGATATGGCAGGATCAGCACCTTGGTTTTCTCAGTGATCGATGCTTCCAACTGTTCCGGTGTCAATCTGAATTGATCTTCATTCTTTAACTCAATGATCACAGGTTTGCCGCCTGCAAGTATAGTACAAGGCTCATATGATACATAACTTGGCTGTGGGATCAGAACTTCATCGCTCGGATCAAGCAGGGCACGAAGACCTATATCTATTGCTTCCGAACCACCCACTGTCACGATCACTTCATCCTGATAATGATACTGTAGCTGGTATCGACGTTTTAAATACGCCGCAATTTCAATTTTAAGTTCTTTTAATCCGGCATTGGACGTGTAGAAAGTACGTCCCTTTTCAAGAGAATACATTCCTTCATCCCGAATATGCCAGGGTGTATCAAAATCAGGCTCCCCAACACCAAGTGAAATTGAATCTTTCATTTCACTTACAATATCAAAGAATTTTCTGATTCCAGATGGCTTGATCTCTACCACCTGCTTGGAAAGAGGATTTCTCATGGCGTGATCTGCATCCTTTCATCTGTGCTTTTTTTATCAAGAATCGTTCCATGCTCTTTGTATTTTTTAAGAATAAAGTGCGTTGCAGTACTTAGTATGGACTCCTGCGTAGAAAGCTTATCTGAAACAAAATTAGCGATTTCTTTCAATGTCTTACCTTCCATAATGATCAGCAGATCATATCCTCCCGAGATCAGATAGACATCCCTGACTTCCGGATACTGATAAATTCTCTCAGCAATAGAGTCAAAACCATGTCCTCTTTGTGGTGTCACACGCACTTCGATCAATGCAGTCGTTTTCTCAATACTTGTTTTTTCCCAGTCAATGAGCGTATGATACCCACAGATTACTCCTTCTGCTTCCATCGCTGCCAGTTCATTGACAATATCTATTTCTTCTACCCCCAACAATATAGCGAGTTCTCCCAAGTCGATCCTGCTGTTCTTTTCAATGATTCTCAGTATTTTTTCTCTCATGCTTAACCTCCCTTATTTTATATAGTTCATCTGACTTTGGTGGCTCCAGAAATCTTTTCTCATCATCATTCCATATTATTCTGTCATTCCCTGCAGTTATTTTTCCAATCACCGCGGCGGGTATCTTTGCCTGTGCGAGTTGTTTAACAAGTTCCGGACCTCGATCGGTCACCATGATCATGGATCCGCTCGACATGAGCAGATATGGATTAATATCAAAATAATTACAGATTTCGACAGTCTCCTGTCGGATCGGAATTTTCTTCAAGTCGACTTCGAGACCTACTTTTGAACTTTCTGCCATTTCCCAAAGTGCACCAAAAATACCTCCTTCGGTAATGTCATGCATTGCACTGACTCCCATCTTTACTGCGATTGCTGCTTCAGGGACAACAGACAGGAATTGATCAAATGCTGCTGCATTTCTGATCATCATCTGCGGAAACTTATCCAGAAGCTCCGGATGAGTTTTTGCAAGGATCGATGTTCCCTCAAGTCCAATATACTTACTTACTACTATATCCTGACCTGGGTCAGCATTTGCTGTTTTTAAACAGGCTCCTTTTTTTGCTTTTCCAACACCTGTTACTGTAATGACTGGCCTATTGACAGCATCTGTCACCTCTGTATGACCACCTGCTATCTGGATCCCAAGATCGGAACAGGCTTTCTGCGCTGATATCATGATCTCTTTTAGTAATGCCTCTTCTGATTCAGGTGGAAGCAGGATAGAGATCAGTACACCGACTGGTTCCGCACCGGAAGATGCTATATCATTGATTGTTACATGGATGGAAAGTTCTCCGATATCTTTTGTTGTTCCTGTAATAGGATCAGTTGAAATTACAAATACTTCATCCTCTTTTAACGACAAAATGGCGCAGTCTTCACCTATCCCTGCGCCAATCAAAATTTCATCTCTTTTAGTTTTTATTTGCTTTAGAACTGATCTTTTTAATACATTTTCAGATATTTTACCAATTTTCAACATGCCAGCTCCTTTGTGAATGAATGCTCCAAACACTTAATTTGCAGCTGTTTGTGCGGCATCTGCCGTATTTTGAACTGCTGCCGCCTGTTGTTGTGTCGCTGCCTGTTGCAGTGCTGCATTATAAGCTGCTACAACTCCCTTAACATGGTCGATGCTACCAGTTGCAATCGCTGCCTGCATTGCATTATAAACTGCAGGGTCTGCTGTGGAAACCCCTACTGTTGCAGTTCTTGGTGAAACCTGGTAAGTACTTTTATTTACTTCGGTACGACTTACTTCAACACCATTTTCTGTTACAACTTTCCATAGTTTTGCCACGTAACCGATATGTGCAGACTGAACATCAATGCTTCCGACCGGAAGTGCGGCATCTGCGATGATCCGCTCTCCTTCTGGCTGTGTTGTTTTGAGAACTTCAGATTCGTATGTCACGACTCTGTCAGATGTCCTTGTTTCAATACCATAAATCGTAAAAGTTATTTTTTTATTTGTACTCGTACTTCCCTCTATATAAATAGGAGAATCTGTATTATTCGTAAATTTAAAATCTTTTGATGTACCTGATATTGCCGCATCCTGTGAAGGCGGTACATATGATACAATCATGGAATGATTAAATCTTTCATCGACCTGAAGCTCTGCTTTTAATACTGCATTATAAAGTGTAGTGGATACCTGACAGATTCCTCCGCCAAGACTTTCAACTACCATTCCATTTAAATAGGATCCTGCAAGCTGATATCCGTTTTCTTCCGTAAATGGATTTACGTGTTCATAAGCTGAAAATGTATCTCCTGGATATAATGTTGTCCCATTGATCAGTCTGCATCCATTGATCACATTCGCTGTTCTGGCAGATCCCGAAGTATGAAAATCAGTTGTATAAGTCCCTATCACATCTTTGACTTTTTCAAGTTCTTCTTTTGTTCCCCTTGGATTTTCTACATCGACCACTAATTCAACCGAAGTAGGTGTATGTTCCCATTCAGTTTGTAAAAAACCGATCAGAGTCTTTGCAGATTCAGATGCATTTACTTTAAGTCCGGTCTGACCTTCTTCAATGCTGAAGGCTCCATCCACTCTATTTAAAACAGCATCCTTTGCTTCAATATTGAACGCACTGCAGCGCTCTTCGACTAATTGTGCAATAGAATTCTGATCCATATCAAATTCAATGGAAAATACTTTGTTTTCACGTTCAAGATCCTTGATCGCTTTGTATCTCTGAACCACATTTCCCTTTTTTCCATAGGAACATGCATCATCTACAATGTATTCGTTTGCCCAGGTCAGACCAAGTTCTCCTGCTGTCATGACCGTCTGATCTCCCTGCGGTGTTGTGAGTGTAATCTCTACTTCTTTCAGTGATTCAACATACTGATTAATTCTGGTTGTTGCTTCAGGAACTGTCATTCCTGAAATATCGACGCTTTCTACTAAAATTCCTTTATAAATGGTGTCTGCTGCCGCATGAACATTCATACTGGATATGAGAAGCAAAAAGGGCACTGCAAAAACAGATGCTATTTTAAATGCTCTTACTGCCAGATTCCTCATTCTATAAACCTCCTGTCTGTATATACAGACTCAATAAACAGATCCCTACATCCATTTATTGACTACTTCAACTATATTGTATAAAATATCTTAAGAAACAAAATATAATAATGTCGGTAACACCATCGCAATTACCAGAACGATAATGATGACTGACGAAATGATCTGTTTTGTTTTTTTATTATTCATATTAAACATAACATGCTCCTATCTGTGAGAGGACCTATTTTTCCACTCTTAAAACCTGAGTCCACTGAAAGGATATTATAAATGATTCTACCTTATTTTGCAAGTTTTATTGTTTTTATCATACTAATTGCCTATGAAATACGAAAGAATACTAAAATTGCGCGCATCCAGGAGGAAAGCTTCTGGGATAGAGAGACACGTGCAAATTCAACAAGAAAAAAACCTCTTGATGCGTTGCCTTATGTCAGGATCCCTCTTGATGCTCTGCCATTTCAGATTATGTCTGAAGATCCAAGAATCCTGGAACTTCATCAGGCAGTACAAAATCTGGCTGAAAAGAAAATTGTTAATCTGACTGGACTGACCAATACAGATCTTAAATTAAAATATGGTGCCGCCAACCTCACGACCTTGTCTCAATATGATCAGGACTACACCATGCTGGCAAGAACACTTCAAAAATGGGCCCTTTTATTATATGAAAATGGATATCTCAACGAAGCACAGCAAATCCTGGAATTTGCTGTTTCCACCCGAACAGATGTAAGTGGAAGCTATCGCCTGCTTGCTTCCATCTATCACCAGACCGGTTACACATCAAAGATCAATGACCTGATCGAAACAGCAAAAACACTTCAGTCTGTGATGAAAAATCCTATCGTCCGTATGTTGCAAGAATTTGATCCGTATAACGACTCGCCTCATTCTTTGTGAGCAGTTCAATATCATAATCCGGAATCAGGTCATGCTGTTCTAACAGCTGCCTGATTCTTTCTTTTTGTCTTTTGCTTGCCGGTCCTTCTTTTTTTACCTGATATTGAAGCTGAACTGGATAAAATAGTTTATCTTCGTCTTCTTTATCCAGTAGGATCGTCTGTAATCTTTGAAATACTTCATGCGTTGCATATGCATCCGCAAGTGCTCTATGCGCCTCATGCTCAATTCCATAATATCTGCATAAAAAGTTCAGATTTCTGCTTTCCAGTTCGGGGAGATACTTCCTTGCAATTTTTAACGTATCGATCCCTCTTTTTTCGAACTGCAACTTGTGATTGACCGCTGCTCTTTTTAAAAAAGCGTAGTCAAACATCAGACTATGTCCCATGATCGGAAGATCATCTGTTCCAGCAAAATCAATAAAGTCCCGAATGACAGAGCTAATATCCGGCTCGTTCATCAGATCTTCATTTGAAATTCCGGTCAACTGCATTACCTGCGCTGATAATGCTCTGCCTGGGTTGATCAATTTAGAGTAGGTTTTCTCAACTACTCCCTTGCATACTTTTACAGCCCCGATTTCAATTATTTTATCCTTTTTCGGGTCAAGCCCGGTTGTTTCTACATCAACTACAATATAAGAATCTATCATATTATTATTTTTTATTCCTTTTGCTCTTATCTTTTCTTATCTGATTTTTCTTATCTTTTCTTATTTTTCCTTCGTTCACTACTTAAATCTGATTTTCTTTTCTATTTTTTTGCAGTGTTGTTTATTTCCGCACTGGGGCAAATATCGTTTAAAAAACAACTATCACATTTTGGTCTTCTGGCGATACAGATTTCCCGTCCAAGTTTAATAATATGAGTATTATACCTGATCCAATACTCCCTTGGCAGTATCTTCATAAGGTCAAATTCTATCTTAACCGGATCATCCTGATTGGTGAAACCAAGTTTTTTAGAAATTCTTTTTACATGGGTATCAACCACAATGCTGGGCTGGTCAAATATATTTCCTCTGATTACATTTGCTGTTTTTCTTCCGACTCCGGGCAGTTTTGTTAATGCCTCAATATCAGATGGAACTTCTCCAGCATAGGTGTTCATTAACTCTTTACAGCATGCAATGATATTTTTTGCCTTGTTATGATAAAAACCAGTAGAGTGAATCTCTTTTTCCAGCTCTTGTATATCTGCATTCGCAAATGACGCAATATCAGGATATTTTTGAAATAATGTCTGTGTTACAATATTAACGCGTGCATCTGTGCACTGTGCACTTAAAATAGTTGCAATTAACAGCTCTCCAGCATTTTGATGCAGCAGATAGCATCGTACCTCATTTCCATATTGCTGATCCAGTCTGTCCAGAACTTCCTGCCTGTTCATGTCTCCTGTCATATTTTCACTCCGTATTTATTCTATTTCCATTATGCTTCTACTTCAATTATTCTTATCGTACCCTGCTACATCTGATTCAATTATGATATCACTTCATAATAAGCCTCATAAGTCAGAGGGTTTCTTTTCGAATAATCAAAACAGATTACCCACGGTCTCTCTCTTTTTGTTAACATCTGATTTTCTTCAGACCATACCGGATAATAAAACGGTTCCAGATGGTTCTCTTTTCCAGTTATATTCTTTTGCTTTTTCATTTCCTTTAATTCATCTTTGAATGTATCCAGCTGATTAGAAAATGTAGGTCGGCTCTTCATATTCTCACGCAGATAACAGTCGAATGTCAGTGCTTGCGCATAAAGTTCTGTGTTCTGGGAGTCGATAGCAGATGCAAACTGCAGCAGAACTTCATATCTTGCGACTCTCGATGGTGTTTTTATATGATACTCATGTTCCACATAGAATTTTGCGAGTTCCTGATACAATCTAAATGAAGAGGTGAAATGCATCTGAAGGAATTTTAATGTAGTGGTGAACTGATTGCTGTTATAATATAATTCAACCATTTCTTCTACTCTTTTCAACCCCAGGACCTCATTGTAGTTCAGCCATTTCGTCTGGAATACTTCATAAGGTGGGTGTGTAGAATAGACCATACCATATTTCTCTGCATTCTGATGCATTTTCGATCCTTTTAATACTTTTAAAAATCCCAGCTGCAACTGATGCGGGCTCATCTGATATACTTCGTCAAAAGAATGTTCAAAACTGTCAAAGTCTTCAAAGGGAAGACCTGCGATCAGATCCAGATGAACATGTATGTTTTTCATGGCATGAATTCTGGCAACTGCTTTCTTCAATTTTTCAAGATCAGCAAATCGGTCGATTTCATGCAATGTCTCCGGATTGGTGCTCTGCACTCCAATTTCAAGCTGTACAAGACCCGGACGCATTTTAGATAGTATTTCCAATTCTTCGTCTCTTAAGATATCTGCTGAGACCTCAAAATGAAAATTGGTAAAACCATTATCATTTTCTGTTAAAAAATTCCAGATTTCTACAGTATGCTCTTTATTACAATTAAACGTTCTGTCAACGAATTTTACCTGTTTTACTCTTTTGTCCAGAAGATGTTTCAGTTCTTTTTTTACCAGTTCATTATTCCGAAGCCTCACTGTCTTATCAATGGATGACAGACAATAACTGCATCGAAAAGGGCACCCTCTTGAGGACTCATAGTATATGATCCTGTTTTCAAAGGTATCTGGATCTTCATATAAAAAAGGAATTTTTGACAGCTCAAGCGGACTTCTAGTATTCGTTTTTCCTGTTCTTGTGATGATACCACAGATCTCTTCCAGACTGCCGCTCTGATCAAGATAGTACTGTGTCAGTTCCAGAAAGGTTTCTTCTCCTTCACCCAGCATGATACCTTCTACCTCGCTATGCTGTATCAGGATTTCTTCTGCCAGATGGCTGACTTCAGGACCACCTAACCATATCCTGACATGTGGCATGACTATCTTTATATCGGAGAACAGCCCCTGAATCAGTTCCCAATTCCAGATGTAGCAGGAAAATGCGATCAGATCAGGTCTTTTCTGGTAAAGATCTGCAAGTATTTCTTCTCTCCTGTTGTTGATCGTATATTCAGCGATCTGTATCTGCTCTGCATACTGTCCGGCATATGCTTTCAGACTATAGACCGCAGGATTTGAGTGGATATATTTTGCATTTACAGCAACCAGTAATAATTTCATATGTGACTCCCATCTGCATAGCTTTAGGACTTATTGTTTCGATTCAAAAAAATTGTCTTATATATCTTTCGATATATAAGACATCATAATATCAAATCATCCAATTGACAAGGTATCCAAAAATCGTTTCCAAGCTTTCAAACCTGATTCATCTCTTTTGAATACACCTGCATCCTCAAGAACCCTTAAAAAAACAAGTCCTGTTTCTTTTTGAAATACTTCACTGATCTGCTTTTCATCCAGACCGTCATATTTTTTTAAGATTTCTTTCAACCAATCTGCATGCTTTCCAAGTTCTGCATCATCAGAAATATCTTTTCCATCTAAAACAGCCTCTTCAAGCAGTTCCATTTCCTGTTTTAATCGCGAAGGAAGAATTGCAAGACCCATGACTTCGATCAATCCGATATTTTCTTTTTTAATATGGTGCAGATCTGCATGTGGATGGTATACTCCAAGCGGATGCTCATCCGAAGTAATATTGTTTCTTAATGCAAGATCAAACTCAAAGAAATCTCCCCGTTTTCTTGCGATCGGAGTAATCGTATTGTGTGGTTCACCATCTGTATGTGAAAAAACAAATGCCGCCTCATCTGAATATGCTCTCCATTTATTCAAGATGTGCTCTGCCAGATCGATCAGTCTGTCTGCATCAACAGATCTGATTCTGATTACTGACATTGGCCATTTCACGATACCTGCCTGCACATCCTCATATCCTTTGATCGTAAAACTATGTTCTATTTCTGCTCTCGCCATAGGAAATTCATAATTTCCACCCTGGAAATGATCATGACTCAGTATGGATCCTCCTACAATCGGAAGATCTGCATTAGATCCCAGAAAATAATGCGGAAATAATTTAATAAAATCCATTAATTTAACGAAGGTATCGCGATTGATCTGCATCGGAACATGCTGACCATTTATGGCAATGCAGTGTTCATTATAATAAACGTAAGGTGAATACTGAAGACCCCATTCCGTATTCTGGATCGTAATCGGTATGATACGATGGTTCTGCCTTGCCGGATGATTCACTCTGCCTGCATAACCCTCATTTTCCATGCACAAGAGGCATTTAGGGTAGCTGCCTGCCGCTGTTGTTTTAGCCGCTGCAATTTCTTTTGGATCCTTTTCGGGTTTAGACAGGTTGATCGTTATATCCAGTTCTCCATACTCTGTCTGTGTTTTCCACTTCATATCATGCTTAATACGGTATCTTCTGATATAATCTGTATCCTGGCATAATCGATAAAAATAATCTGTTGCCGCCTCTGCACTGACTTCATACGCTTCTTTAAAAGTGCGGATCACTTCAGACGGTCTTGGCACAAAAATGGACATTACCGATGTATCGAACAGATCTCTGACCGTAATTGTATTCTCTGAAATAATTCCGTTCAAGTATGCATAATCTGTGATTTTGTTTAAAATATCCTCCAGATCATCGCGCTTGCATTCTTGTAAACTAGTAATATAAGACGCATCTTTTTCCGCATCGAATTCTATATAATCATCCAGTTCGAAGCGCTCTAGCAGACGGTTTCTTGTATAGATCTTATCTGACTCTTCAATTAATTCTGTTAGTATCCCATATTGGATCAGTCTGTCGATTTCTCTGTAAATATTAATGGACTCCCCTGACTGATTGTTCGTCATGATCGTGTGATTTATGATAGGCTGCATGGACCATCTCCAATTTCTACTACATAAAAATCTGCAGCATATCCAATTTTTTGTTCATAGGCAGCACCGACCTTCTGAACAAAAGATTCTACGGCTTCATCTTTTACGATACTGACGGTACAACCTCCGAAACCGGCACCTGTCATTCTTGATCCGATCACCCCATCCAGTTTCCATGCTTCTTCTACAAGTGTATCCAGTTCAATACCGGTCACTTCGTAATCGTCTCTGAGTGAGATATGGGATGCATTCATGAGTTTTCCGAATTCAGCAAGATCATTTCTCTTTAATGCAGCCACTGCTCTGATTGTTCTTTGATTCTCATATACAGCATGTTTTGCTCTTTTTATTCTGATCTCATCTTTGATTGCTGATTTATACGTTTCAAACATTTCTTCAGTCAGATCGCCCAGTGACTGGATTCCAACTACCTGCTGTAGTTCGCTTAATGCAGTTTCGCATTCTGATCTTCTTTCATTATATTTCGAATCACCAAGACCTCTTTTTTTATTGCTTCCGGCAATTACTATTTTATATCCCTGTAAAACAATCGGTGCATATTCATAAGAAAGATCTGCTGTATCCAAAAAGATCGCATGATCTTTTTTTCCCATTGCGATAGAGAACTGATCCATAATACCACAGTTGACTCCATTAAAATGATTTTCTGCATACTGACCATATAATGCCAGGTCCTGATTACTTACATCAAAATTAAAAAAATCTCTTAAAATATAGCCTGTGAGTACTTCAACTGATGCCGACGAAGATAACCCTGATCCATTTGGTATATTTCCATACAGAAGCAGATCCATTCCTTTTAAGACAGGATGTCCCTTTTCTCCAAATGCCCACATAACTCCTTTTGGATAGTTTGTCCAATCAGCTTCTTTTTCATATTTTAGTCCCTCAACAGATGATTCAAGAATCCCAAGTTCCTCAAAATTCATGGAATAAAATCTGCATGTATCATCATCACGTTTTCTTGCAACAGCATAAGTTCCAATTGTAAGTGCGCACGGGAATACATGTCCGCCATTATAATCAGTATGCTCTCCGATCATATTAACTCTGCCTGGTGCAAAATAAACTTTCACATCCTGCGTCGAACCAAATATTTCTTCAAATTTCTTTAATAATACCTCTTTCATACAGATCTCCTTTTTCCAGATCAAATATTCCACGGATTGGTTAATGATACAATTATATACTGTTTCCAAAATATATTCGCTGACACAATGTTGTTCTTTTCAGTCAAAATGTTAACTATGCTCCTGCATCTCTTTGATGAACTGTTCGATCTGTTCCAGATCTCCCTGCGACCTTCTGATCTCACCGCTCAATACTTCTTTTCTGAAATGAGATGGGGATACCCCTTTTAATTTGCGAAATGCCTTCCCAAATACCAGCGGATCACTATACCCGCAGGAAATCGCGATACTTTCCACTGAAAGGGTCGTAACTGCAAGCAATTGAGATGCTTTTGTAATTCTGAATAAAGATAAAAATTCCTGTGGCGACATATCAAGTGATTCCATAAAAAGTGTATACAGATAGCTGCGATTGATACATACATAGTCTGCTACATCTGTAACTTTGATCGGAGAATAATAATTACTTCTTATAAATTCAATTGCTTTTTGTACATAATAATTCCCTTTATCCTCTTCTTCACTGACAGGAATCATTGCATTCTCAGCAATCAGGGAAAGAAATACTCTAAGAAGACCATTTCTACGCATATCATTTGAGATACTATAGGTGTTATGTTCCATCATATCCTTAACGGTCTCATATAATTCTTTTGCTTTATCGGATTCAAAAATAGGGTGCTTTGCTGACAGACCTGTCTTTCTAAGATACTCTTCAGCCTGACTTCCTGAAAATCCCACCCACACATAAGTCCATGGTCTGAATTCATCTGATTGATAAAAAGCCAATTCATCCGGTTCGATCAAAAATCCATATCCTGCTTTTAAAGGGTATTCTTTCCCTCCCAGAACAAACCTTCCTGCTCCGCTTAAAACAAAATGAATCAGGTAATGTGGTCTGACAGCCGGACCAAAACTATGCAGGGGCTCCGTCTGAGAACAACCACATGTCGTAAGATAGAGCTCTTTTGAACTTTGATTTTTAAATTCGAGTTTATATGCTTTTTCCATACGGGACCTCCACTTATACTATCTTCATTTTACTATAATTCTGAACTCTCTGCCATGACCAGTTTTATAGGAATAACAAACGTTCAAACTAACTGCTTGTTTCTCTTGACAAATTTAAACTTCTTAATTATTATAACTATTATAATAATACATTTAAAAAACAGGAGGTACTATGGAACATCTGATCAGTTCTACCGCACAGGTGAAAGAAACAAATGTCAGAATCATAAAAGAAGCATTGTTGGAAATGGGGTCTGGAACCAAAATAATGACAGCTGCAAAAACAGGCCTGAGTGTTGCCACCTGTAATTCCATTCTGAATGAACTTGAAGCATCCGGTGAAATATTGATCATTCCTGATAGTAATAAAGTCAGTGCTGCAGGACGTCCCTCAAAAACATATCGAATCAATGAAATGTTTCAGGTGGGATGCTGTTTATATGCCACAAATGAAAACAATAGGCTTTCACTACACTATAACGTAATTGATCTCTCAGGTCGTGTGATCGCAAAAGAGTCCTTGTCGCAGACAGTCATCACATATGAAACAATCCATGATTGCCTGAAAAATATAAAAGAGGAATTTAGTACTCTGACTTCTGTCTGTATTGGACTTCCAGGTATCATTACTCCGGAAGGTTATGTAGAAAGCTGTGATATCTCTGACCTTGAAGGGCTTTCGCTTGCCGAAAAGATCCAAGATTCCTTAAAGCTTCTGTGTCGTGTTGAAAACGATATGAATCTGATCGCATATGGTTTATTCCACGAAAAAAATTACTCTTCTAATCGCTGTGTCGTAGCAATCTCTTTTTTTGAAAATATATGTTCCGGTGCAGGAATCATTATTAACGGTGCAGTCCATCATGGAAAGAGTAATTTTGCCGGCGAGGTATCCTTCCTTCCATTCGAAAAAGATCATGGTCGAAGAATCAGGCTGCCTATGGCCCGTTCTGAGAATTCCGATGTCGTGGCAAGAACAATCTGTGCTTTTGTTACGATCCTGAACCCAGACGTGATCATGTTGACTGGACAAAGTATCAGCATTAATATGATGGGACCCATTTCCGAGGCCTGCATGTCAATGCTGCCTCAAAAACATATGCCTGAACTGACTTATGTTCAAAATACTGATCACTACTATTTTCAGGGACTTTCTTCTATGACAAAATCAACATTGTTATAGATTAAAAAGTACCCTGCAACATGTTTGGAGGTTTTATGGCTACAATATTATTGATATTAATTTACCTTGCATTTATCAGTCTTGGTCTTCCTGATTCCATTCTTGGCTCCGCATGGCCTGTGATCCGGCAGGATCTGGGTGCACCTGTTTCTTATGCAGGATTTATTGCCATGACAGTATCCGGCGGTACCATTTTATCAAGTCTGTTCAGCGACAAACTAATCAGAAAATTCGGAACAGGCGTTGTCACAAATGTTAGTATCTTTTTAACTGCATCTGCATTGTTCCTGACTTATTTCTCCCAGAATTACATCTGGCTTTTTGTTATAGCCATTCCACTAGGGCTTGGAGCAGGTGCAATTGATTCCGCTCTGAATAATTTCGTCGCGCTGCACTATAAGTCTTCTCACATGAACTGGCTTCACTGTTTTTGGGGAATTGGTGCCACGACCGGCCCAATCATTATGTCTTTCCATCTTTCTGGTGACGGAAACTGGAGAAATGGTTACCTGATCATCTCATTGATTCAGATTGTTCTGATGGTACTTGTTCTCCTATCGCTTCCACTTTGGAAGCGGTTCGAGCATGATTATAAAAGCACTCTCGGAAATACTGAAGTGACCGGAATCGGAATCAAAGAAGTCTTTCGATTAAAAGGCGCAAAACCTGCTCTGATTGCATTTTTTGCTTATTGTGCCGCTGAGCTGACTCTTGGGCTCTGGGGCAGTACTTACCTGGTCAGTGTTCATGAAATGGATGCCAGATCTGCAGCAAGATGGGTATCATTTTATTATTTCGGAATTACCCTTGGACGATTTTTCTCGGGATTTCTTGCTCTGAAAATAAATAACAGACGATTGATCCGTCTAGGTGAAGCCCTTAGTCTGGCCGGCGGTTTAGTTCTGTTGCTATCCGGAAGTCCGGTTCTGTTCCTGATTTCTTTTATTATGATGGGAATTGGATTTGCTCCAATTTACCCCGCAATGCTGCATGAAACACCAAATCGCTTCAGCCCAGAGCTTTCGCAATCCATCATGGGCATCCAAATGGCTTTTGCCTATGTCGGAAGTACCTTTATGCCTCCAGTATTTGGTGTGATTGCCAAGACGACAGGATTTTGGCTTCTTCCAGTCTATCTGATCCTGTTTATTCTGATCATGCTGTTCTCAACAGAATACTTGAATTATCTTCTAAATAAAAACAGAAAATAAGGAATTAAAAAAATTTTGCACCATCAGCATATATAGAATCGTTCCGCCTGCAATGCTAAGCAAGGTATTCCTTTTCCACTGATGCAGTAATATCACCACAATAGTCGCTGTTATTTCAGGAATTCCAAATGGTGAAACCGTAAAATAAACATTTTTAAGACAATATATGATCAGAACGCCCATAATCGCAGCCGGAAGCACTTTTCCAAGATAGCTGACTGCATCTGGAACCCCTTTTTTGGTACCAAATAACAAAAAAGGGGTGATTCTGGTCGCAAACGTACAGATTGCTGCAATGACTATGATTCCAAGTATATTCATATCTATCAGATCCCCTCCTCCTGGCTGTGCTCCTGTTGAACATGTTCATTGGTCGGTACATCCTCACATCCAAACTCCCTGATGATCAGACTTTTTCCCATTAATAAAATAAGTACGATCATGATCAACGCTGGCATTAAGAACGAAGCCGGTCCCATCAGTTTTAAGAACAGAACAGAGATTAAAATACCTGTAAGCGCAGGAATATGTGTTTTCGATTCTTTCCATTGTTCCAAAAAGATCACAATAAATAATGCAGTCATTGCGAAATCTATTCCCTGGGAGTTAAATGGTATCTTCTCTCCGATCAATGCACCAATCACTGAACCTGTGATCCAGTAAATATGATCAAGTAGTGCAATGAGAAAAAGCACTCTTTTTTCGTCCATTTCACTTGGTACCTTTACTGAGCAAAGCACAGAATAGGTCTCATCGGTCAAAGAAAAAATCATGTACCAATATCGCCTTCCCATTTTTTTGAATTTTTCAATAAAGGAAAGACCATAAAAAATATGCCTGCTGTTGATCATAAGTGTCATGACCGCCACTGTAGCAAGCGATGCCCCTCCTGAAAGCAGGCCGACCAAAACGAACTGCATTGAACCTGCATACACGATCAGACTGATCAGAAATGCCCATATAAAAGAAAATCCCGCCTTTTGAAGCAACAGTCCAAATGCTATCCCAAGAAATATATAGCCGCAGAACACCGGTATCGTTTGTTTTACCGCAAATTTTAATGTTTTTGCCATTGTTTACCTCCAAATAAAATGTCATCTCATCCATCAGATATTGCTTTTATTCCTGGGCATTATATCGTCCTATCTATCTTCCCATATAACAAAAAAACCTTGAAATATCAAGGTTTTAAAAGAGCGATAGACGAGACTCGAACTCGCGACTTCCTCCTTGGCAAGGAGGTGCTCTACCAACTGAGCCACTATCGCATATATGTAGTTGAGAGCGGGTGATGGGAATCGAACCCACGTATCTAGCTTGGAAGGCTAGTGTTCTACCATTGAACTACACCCGCATATTTATTACAGTGCCCAGAACCGGAATCGAACCAGTGACACGAGGATTTTCAGTCCTCTGCTCTACCGACTGAG
>RRZU012147275.1_pt1 | contig 25209 bp, 21 predicted proteins | sample 2165561 | NCBI WGS metagenome assembly RRZU01 (sample SAMN10456909, study PRJNA506462) | wastewater metagenome | isolation source: wastewater sludge | place: USA: Moscow, Idaho | reverse complement strand
TAAAAATGTGTCGAACTAATATTTTTATCGACTTAATTATTTTGGTATTCACTCAGGAAACTGTCTTAACCATGCGTGGTCAGGAACGATTGAGATTAGAAATCCGAACTCAGCACAAGTCCAACTTAAATTCAATACGTTTCATAACGCCCCTACTCGCTTCGTTGGATAGAAGCCGGCAGGTGCGTTTTTTATTATCTGCAAGGAGGTGTCGATATGAGAGCATACAGAAAGGCTTGGAACTACAACGTCTGTGAATGCCGTTATTGCCTATACTGGAAGGGCTTGCGGGAGGGTTGTACTTATGGAGTGGACTGCTGCTGGAACATACCGCAGACGCCGTCCAAACCGAAGCGGTATAAAGGCAACAATCCGCTACTGGTGTCAACTTCTGTCTCCGAGTGCGTCGGCTGCCCCTACAGGGCGACTCAGGCCTCTCACAGGTCAAGATGGTCACAGATGTCTATTCTCACATTCTCGATGATGACCGCAAGAACAACGCCCAGCTCTTTCAAGACGCCTTTTACGAGAAAAGGGAAGCTCCGGTTACAGCACCGATGGGTCTGCCTGACGGCTTAACGCCGGAAACACTTACAAAGATGCTGGATAACCCCGAATAACGGCTGAAACCATCGTTAGAAAATTGGCCTATAATGTTAGAAAACTCAGCAGGTCCTTCTAACGGCGTTAGAAAGAAATACGGACCCGGAAATCAAAAATGACTTCCGGGTCCGAGTGGCACGCCTGAGACGACTTGAACGTCCGACCCTTCGCTTAGGAGGCGAATGCTCTATCCACTGAGCTACAGGCGCATATTCATTTTATCCAGTGTTTGCAAGGGCTTCCGCGTTTCCGCCCCCATCCAGAGGGAAGGGATGCCCTCCGCCAAGCTTAGAAAACGCACAGGGCTTTTCTTCCGCTTAGAAGGTGTATACTAGGACACAGGTCTCATTGTACCCTAATCTTTTCGCCATGTCAACGAAAAAAAGTTGCGTTTTCGGCAAAGCTGGGGTATAATACAGGGTCGAGTTTGAAAAACGCCGTATGGAAAGATAAGAGGTGCGACCCTTTGCAAAACAACCAACTACGAAACATCGCCATCATCGCCCACGTTGACCACGGAAAGACCACGATGGTGGACGAGATGCTCAAGCAGGGCGGAATTTACCGGGAGAACCAGGCCACGGTGGAGCGAGTCATGGACTCGGGAGACCTGGAGCGTGAGCGCGGCATCACCATCTTGGCCAAGAACACCGCCGTCCACTACCAGGACACCAAGATTAACATCGTGGACACCCCGGGCCATGCGGACTTTGGCGGCGAGGTGGAGCGCATCCTCAAAATGGTCAATGGTGTCATTCTCCTGGTGGACGCTGCCGAGGGTCCTATGCCCCAGACCCGTTTTGTGCTCTCCAAGGCCTTGAGCCTGGGCCATCGGGTGATTGTGGTGGTGAACAAGGTGGACCGGCCCGACCAGCGCGTTCACGAGGTGGTGGACGAGGTGCTGGAGCTCCTGCTGGACCTGGACGCCACCGAGGAGCAGCTGGACAGCCCCATGCTTTTCTGCTCGGGCCGACACGGTACGGCCTCCTACTCCCCCGAGGTGCCGGGCGTGGACTTCAAGCCCCTGTTCGATACGATTTTGGACTATATCCCCGGCCCCGAGGCCGACAATGACGCGCCCTTCCAGATGTTGGTCTCCTCCATTGACTATAACGAGTTCGTTGGGCGCATCGCCGTTGGGCGGATTGAACGCGGTACCATCCGCCAGAACCAGGAGATTGTGGTGTGCAATTACCACGAACCCGATGCTCCTGGCAAGAAGGCCAAGGCGGTCTCCCTCTACGAGTTTGACGGCCTGGGCAAGTCCCCTGTGACCGAGAGCACGGCGGGCAATATCATTGCCATGAGCGGCATCGGCGACATTACCATTGGAGACACCATCTGCGCCGCCGGTGCGGTGGAGCCCCTGCCCTTCATACAGATCAGCGCTCCCACCATTGAGATGACCTTTGCCATCAACGACAGCCCCTTTGCAGGCCGGGAGGGCAAATTCGTTACCTCTCGACAGATTCGGGAGCGTCTGCAGCGGGAGACCCTGAAGGATGTGTCCCTCCGGGTCACCGAGACCGACAACACCGACTCCTTCAACGTGGCGGGCCGGGGTGAGATGCACATCAGTATTCTCATCGAGACCATGCGCCGGGAGGGGTATGAGTTCCAGGTTTCTCCCCCCCGTGTGCTCTACCAGGAGATTGACGGCATGAAGTGCGAGCCCATCGAGCGCCTGGTGGTGGACGTGCCCAGCGAAAATGTGGGCGCCATCATCGAGAAGATCGGCGCACGCAAGGGTGATCTGCTGGAGATGAACCCGGTGGGCGACCGGATGAAGCTGGAGTTCCTGGTCCCCGCCCGGGGCCTGTTCGGATATCGGAACGAGTTCCTCACCGACACCAAGGGCGAGGGCATCATGGCCACCATCTTCGACAGCTATGCCCCCGTGAAGGGGGATATTGCCCGCCGCAGCAGCGGCAGTCTCATCTCCTTTGAGACCGGCGAGAGCGTGACCTACGGGCTCTTCAATGCTCAGGAGCGAGGTGCCCTTTTCATCGGGGCCGGTGTGCCGGTCTACGGTGGCATGATTGTGGGGGAGACCCCCAAGAGCGAGGACATCACGGTGAACGTCTGCAAGCGGAAGCAGCTCACCAATATGCGCGCCTCGGGCAGTGACGAGTCCCTGCGCCTAGTAACCCCCCGCAACCTCTCTCTGGAGCAGTGCCTGGAGTTCTTGGCCGACGACGAGCTGCTGGAGGTCACCCCCCAGAGCCTGCGCCTGCGCAAGCGTCTTCTGGACCACGGCGACCGGATGAGAGCACTCAAGGGCAGTAAGTAGAGATAATACAAAACACCCTGTATTTTACGAAAGTAAAATACAGGGTGTTTTGTATTGAGGGGTATATGGCGGCCTGCGCCCTAGAAATTCTTCTCCAGGTATACCATCAGCGCGCCGATGTCGGCGGGGGAGACCCCGGACACCCGGCTGGCCTGCCCCAGGGAGAGGGGGCGGATCTTCTGGAGCTTCTGCCTGGCCTCCAGCCGCAGCCCATGAATGGACAGATAGTCCAGCCCCGGTGGAAGAGGACGCCCGTCCAGACGGCGCAATTCCTCCACCTGGCGGGTTTGGCGGTCGATATAGCCCTGGTACTTCACAGAGATTTCCACAGACTGCGCAATCTCTGTGGATAACTCGGGTCGGTTGGGGTCCAGGGGCGCCAGGCTATCATAAGTATACTCGGGGCGGCGGAGTAGGTCCCGCAGGGGGCCCTCAGCGGTGCCAGTGTGGCTTAGGCGGTTGATTTCCCGCGCAACGGCGGCGTATTTCTCCAGCACGGCCCGATACCGCTCCTCGCTCACCAGCCCGGCGGCATGGCCCAGGGGTGTGAGGCGCTGGTCGGCATTGTCCTGGCGACAGAGAAGGCGGTACTCGGTGCGGGAGGTCATGATGCGGTAGGGCTCCTCCGTCCCCTTGGTCACCAAATCGTCGATGAGGACGCCGATATACCCCTGCTCCCGGCCGATCACCAGGGGCGGGCGGCCCAGGAGCTTAAGCGCTGCGTTGACCCCGGCCACCAGACCCTGGGCCGCCGCCTCCTCATAGCCCGAGGAGCCGTTGAACTGCCCCGCGCCGTAGAGACCCTTCACGCCCTTATGCTCCAATGTGGGAAGGAGCTCGGTGGGGTCCACGCAGTCATACTCGATGGCGTAGGCGCACCGCGTCATCTCGGCCCGCTCCAGCCCGGGGATGGTGCGCAGAATCTCGGCCTGCACCTCCTCCGGCAGGGAGGAGGAGAGGCCCTGGAGGTAGAGCTCCTCGGTATCCAGGCCCATGGGCTCCACGAAAATCTGGTGTCGCTCCTTGTCGGCAAAGCGGACCACCTTATCCTCAATGGAGGGGCAGTACCGGGGCCCCACCCCCTCGATGACCCCGGAGAAAAGGGGAGAGCGGTGGAGGTTGCGCCGGATCACCTCATGGGTCGCGGCGGTGGTGTATCCCAGATAGCACTGGGCGCGGTTCACCCTGGGCTCGGTGGTGGTAAAGGAGAAGGGGGGTGCATCCTCCTCCCCGGGCTGGGCCTCCAACTTGGAGACGTCCACACTGCGGGCGTTGACCCGGGGTGGTGTTCCCGTTTTAAATCGGCGCAAGGTAAGGCCCAAAGAACGCAGATTTTCCGCCAGGGGAAGGGCGGGGGCCAGCCCGTCCGGGCCGGAGGAGCGGGTGACCTCCCCCACAATGGTGCGGCCATCCAGATAGGTGCCGGTAGCCAGAATGGCGGCACGGACAGTATAGATGGCTCCGGTGGCTGTCCTCACCCCTGAGACCGTGCCCGCACGGGTCAGGATCTCCACCACCTCTGCCTGCTTGACAAAGAGGTTCTCCTCCCGTTCCAGTGTGTGCTTCATCCGCTTCTGATACTCCCGCCGGTCGGCCTGGGCCCGAAGGGACCAGACCGCGGGGCCCTTGCCCCGGTTGAGCAGGCGAAACTGGATGCAGGCCTGATCGGCACATTTGCCCATCTCGCCCCCCAGTGCATCAATTTCCCGGACCAGGTGGCCTTTGCCCGTACCGCCGATAGAGGGATTGCAGGGGAGGTTGCCCACCGCGTCCAGATTCACGGTAAAGCAGAGGGTGCGCAGGCCCAGCCGGGCAGAGGCCAGGGCGGCCTCAATGCCCGCGTGGCCCGCGCCGATGACAGCCACGTCATAAGTTCCGGCGAAATAGTCCATAGGGGTCCCTTGCTTTCTTTAGATTGCCGTCCTCAGTACCACCAGGGGCAGATGGGGTCGGTTGAACAGGCGTAAGGTCCGCCCCACATTGCCCAGGCCCCGGGAGACCAGGAGCCTCCCGTTCTCCATATCGTACACCCCGGCGGTGTGGTCAGGAAAAAGCTGGCGGCGGGGGCCCACCAGCCCGTCGGTAAAGGGCAGGCGAATGAGTCCGCCGTGACCGTGGCCGCAAAGGGTGAGGTCGTACCCCGCCCGGTCATAGCCCTCATAATATTCGTTGCGGTGGGCCAGGAGGAGGAGGAACCCCTCCCCGTACCTGGCACGAACCTCCTCAGCCAGCGCCTCGGGGGTCTTCTGGTCATATGGACCGTTGGGGTCGTCGATGCCGGCCAAAATAAGGGTCTCTCCGTCCCGCTCCAGGGAAATGGCCTCGTTCGAGAGGGGTGTGACACCCCCCTCCCGCAGGAGCTCTTTCACTGTACCGGCCTCACGAATGGCCCACTCGTGGTTGCCGGTGACATAGTAGGTGGGGGCGATGGCGGATAGGGCCCGGGCCAGTGGCGTCACCATGTCAAGCTGCTCCGGCTGGTCTATCAGGTCGCCTGTGACAGCGATGAGGTCGGGCTCCAGCGCCGCCAACGCCGCCAGCAGGTCCCGATTGTCCGGCCCGAACTCCTTCCCGTGGAGGTCGGACACCTGGGCGATGCGCAGCCCGTCGAAGACCGCAGGGAGGTTGGGTGTGGAGAGAACAAAGGTCTCGGTTTCGATATGGTTCTGTCCCCCCCAGAGAAGCCAGACCAGTGCCAACAGGAGGACGGGGAGAAGGAGCCAGGTGGGCCTTTTCTTCATCTGCCGTCCCTCTTGAGCCGCTTGAGATAGTGAATCTTCTTGTGTCGGTACCACACGCAGTTGAAGACATTACCCAGCATGAGGATGTTTCCGCAGAGGGAGAGCCAGGCCAACAGAATAATGACCGAGGCCAAGGATCCATACACCAGGGAGTACCGGGAGGACAGGCCAATGAACCAGGAGAAGAGGATACTGGACCCCACCAGAGCCACAGCAGCCAGAAGTGCCCCGGTGATGACGGGGGGGCGGGGCTTCCCCCTGGGTGCGGAAACCCGGTAGACCACCAGCACAAGGAGGAAGACCATGGCAAAGAGGAGGAGGAAGCGCATCCACTGCCAGTCCCAGGGAAGGGCGGCATGGGGCAGCCGCAGGTAGGTTACCGCCAGTCCGAAAAGCCATTCACCCGTCAAGACCACCACGATGGAGAGGTAGATGGTAACCAGGAGGAGGACGGAGCAGAGGATGCTGGCCACCAGCTGCCAGAGACCCCGGTAGCTCTTTCTGTCGTAGAGTGCGTCCATGGTGTTCATCAGGGTACGGAAGGCAGCCGATGCCGAAACGACAGCCACACTTAACCCCGCCGCCAGCAGACCGGAGGACTGGTTTTCGGTGATGTATATCAGGTAGTCCCCCAGGATTCCCAGGCTCTCGGCAGGGAGGACGGACTCAGTGGCAGCCAGGATATTGTTCACGTCCAGATTGAGCCGGCCCACAAAGGCGTTGACGCAGATAAGAACAGGGAAAAAGGTGAGAATCAGGTAATAAGCCAAGGCGGCGGCCGCCTGTGGCACCCGCTTTCCAAAGTAGAGCTCCAGCAGCTCAGTGATGAACCTGACGGGGGCAAGGTTGAGAAAGCGCTCCACTCCGCAGTCCTCCTTCCGATGAATTTGGGGAAGCGCTGATTGAGGCTGGTAACACTTTTTTTGACAGCCTCTTCTTTGCTTTCCTACTTTACCATGGACAAGCCCCGAAAGCAAACGAAAAAGGCCGCCCGCAGAGTGCGGACGGCGCTGTCTCGAACCGAATTGTCATGCGTTGCTCACCTTGCGGCAGCTCCGCGCTCCTTAGGCCAGCTTGTTGAGCTTAAGGGTCATGCCGCTCTTCTTGCGGGCGGCATTGTTGCGGTGGATTAAACCACGGACAACAGCCTTGTCAACAGCCTGAACGGCCACCTTGTAAGCGCCTTCGGCCTCGCTGCGGTTGCCCTCGACCACAGCGGCCTCGAACTTCTTTAGGTCGGTCTTCATTGCGGATCTCGCGGCCTTGTTCTGAGTAGCCTTGGCGGCGTTCACCAGAACGCGTTTCTTGGCAGACTTAATATTCGGCAAACCAAACACCTCCTCCGATGACGATTTTCAGCGCGCAAACGCGCATAGTTTGCCTGTGCAGATTATTATTTTAACAGCACCTAGAGGAAATTGCAAGGATAAATTTCGATATTTTGATTCTTTTTTGCATAGACTCTGTCTAAGCGCAAAAAATAGGGTGCAGAAAAAGAAATTCCACCATATCTGGTGGGGAGAGGGGACCATATGCTGAAGCGTAGGACTGACTTGGCCATGGAGGCCAAGGCGCTTTGGGAGGAGCAGACAGGGGAGCGGGTACCCCTGGAGGGGGTGGAGGCCATTGACGACAGCAGAGAGGGGTATCCGGTCAACCGGGTACGCATTACCTCGGCGGCGGGGGCTCAGGCTCTGGGCAAGCCGGAGGGGACCTATGTGACCATCCTGCTGGATGGACTGGCCCAGCGGGAGGAGGACGCCTTTGGCCGGGCGGCCCGGGCCCTGGCAGAGGAGCTGAAGGCCCTGCTTCCCCCATCCCAGCGCTCCGCTGCCCTGGTGGTGGGCCTGGGAAACCGTGCCATCACCCCCGACGCGGTGGGCCCCCTGGTGGCCGACCACACCATGGTCACCCGCCACCTGGTGGAGCAGGTGCCGGAGCATTTTGGCTCCTTCCGCCCGGTGGCCGCTCTGGCTACGGGGGTGCTGGGCACCACGGGGGTGGAGAGTGGGGAGATTACGGCCGCCCTGGTGCGGGAGATCCGCCCCTCCTGCGTCCTAGCGGTGGATGCCCTGGCCTCCCGGAGTCTAGACCGTATCTGCCGCACCATACAGATTGCCGATACGGGTATCGTCCCCGGCTCAGGTGTGGGCAACGCCCGTGCCGCCCTCTCTCGGGAGACATTGGGGGTGCCCGTTATCGCCATAGGGGTGCCCACGGTAGTGGATGCCGCCACACTCTGTGCGGATGTGCTGGCCGAGGCGGGGCGGGGGGACCTGGACCCCGAGGCTCTGCGTGATGCGGCGGAGGGTGTCATTGTCACGCCGCGGGAAATTGACAGCCAGGTGGCCGACCTGGCTAAAGTCATCGGCTACGGAGTCAACCTGGCTCTCCAGACCGGGCTGACGGTGGAGGATGTGGAGATGTTCCTGTCGTAGGGTGCGGTTCGACCCCGCCCATAAAACGAGTGACTGGTAGTGCTCGTGTGCTGGGGGGCTTGCTTCCGCCTCGCCTTTCTGGTAAACTGTCCGGAGAAGCGAGGGTGATTTTTTGGGAAACATTGTATTAATTGGTATGCCCGGCTCGGGGAAGAGCACTGTGGGTGTACTCTTGGCCAAAGCCCTGGGTTATGGCTTTTTGGACACGGACCTGACCATTCAGAGCCGGGAGGGGGCCCTGCTCCAAGAAATTCTCAACCAGGGGGGGATAGAGGCCTTTCTGGACGCAGAAGAGGCCGCCATCCGCTCGGTGGCCTGTGACAAGACGGTAATCTCCCCCGGGGGAAGCGCCGTGTGCCGGGCCGGTGCCATGGCCCATTTGAAGACCCTGGGACGGGTGGTCTATTTGAAGGTGCCCCTCCCCGCGCTGGAGAAGCGCCTGAGTAATATCAGCACCCGGGGCATCGCCATGGTGCCGGGACAGAGCATTGCCGATCTCCATGCAGCCCGAGCCCCCCTCTACGAGCTTTATGCCGACCATTTGGTGGAAATAGAAGAGGGGCAGACCCTTGAGGAGACGGTGTCCGCCGTCCTACAGGAGCTGATCGGGGGGTTGTAATCCCTCCGGCATTATGGTACACTTAATATTAGGAAATTATGGTGTGCACTGCCCGTCGGATGTTTCGGCGGGCAGTTTCCGATTGTCCAGGGCCTGCACACTGCCCGGGGCAAATAATAAAAAAGGGATGTAACTATGTCATTCAAAGACCTCGGCCTGATCGACCCCATCCTGAGGGCGCTGACCGAAGAGGGCTATGAGACGCCCTCCCCCATTCAGGAAAAAGCCATTGGCCCCGCCCTTGCCGGGCGGGATGTGCTGGGCTGCGCCCAGACCGGTACGGGCAAAACCTGTGCCTTTGCCACCCCCATTCTCCAGTCCCTCCAGGGCCGGAAGGCCCAGGGCAGGCCCATCCGTTCCCTCATTCTCACCCCCACCCGGGAGCTGGCTCTCCAGATTCAGGAGAGCTTTGAGCACTATGGCCGCCACCTTCCCCTGCGCAGTGCCGTCATCTTCGGCGGCGTGGGGCAGGCCCCACAGGTGGAAAAACTCAAGCGCGGGCTTGACATTCTAGTGGCCACGCCGGGCCGCCTGCTGGATTTGCAGGGCCAGGGCCTCCTGGACCTGTCCAAGCTGGAGATCTTCGTTCTGGATGAGGCCGACCGTATGCTGGACATGGGCTTCATCCACGATGTGCGCCGGGTTTTGAAGCTTCTGCCCGAGAAAAAGCAGACCCTCTTCTTCTCGGCCACTATGCCCGCCGAGGTCACCGAGCTGGTGAACACCCTCCTCCACGACCCGGTTAAGGTCGCGGTGGACCCGGTGTCCTCTCCGGTGGAGGTCATTGCCCAGAGCGTCTATTTGGTGGACAAGGCCAACAAGAGCAAGCTCCTGGCCAAGCTGATGGGGGACCTGAATGCCAAGAGTGCCCTGGTCTTTACCCGCACCAAGCACGGGGCCAACAAGGTGGCCGCAGACCTGGAAAAGGCGGGCATCCACGCCGCCGCCATTCACGGAAACAAGAGCCAGACCGCCCGCCAGCAGGCCCTGGCCGACTTTAAGCGGGGCGCCATCCGTGCCCTGGTTGCCACCGATATCGCCGCCCGCGGCCTGGATATCGAGGACCTGGGCCATGTCTTCAACTACAATCTCCCCGAGGTGCCTGAGACCTATGTCCACCGCATCGGCCGGACAGGCCGGGCGGGGAAGGACGGTGTGGCCATCTCCTTCTGTGATTTTGGTGAGAAGGCCTATCTCAAAGACATCGAGAAGTTACTGGGCAAGCCCATCCCACAGGTGGAAGGGCACCCCTGGCCCATGGAGGTTTTTGAGGTGGCCGTCAAGGACCCCAAGGGCCGCCTGGTGAATGCCGACATTGCAGAGGCCCGTGCCGCCGCCAAGGAGCGCAAGACCCAGCGGCAGGCGGATACCCGCGCTGCCAAGCCCAAGCCCGCCCCCGTGGAGAAGGCTCCCGCCCCCGTGAAAAAAACGCCCGCCGCCCCGGAGGGGAAGGAGGTCCAGAAGCGGTCCAAGCGTGGCTATCGTCACCAGGACCTAGAGGCCACCATGCCCGCCCAGCCCGTCCGGGCCGAGAGCGAGTTCCTCCGGACCAACCCCTTGGCCGGCGACGTGATTATGGACGCCACCGCCCGCCTTTTGGCGCCCCGTAAGAGCTCCATCCTTCCGGGAAAGAGCAGCCCCGCCCCCCGGGCCAAGACTGCCCCTGACCGGCGAAAGGCCGCCCCCACCGCTCCTGCCGCCGCCCAATCCGAGGCTGCCAAGAAGAGCGGGAGGAACGACCAGCGGCGCCCAGGCCCCGGCCGCGGTCGCCGCGGCGGTCCGCCCGAAGTGACACTGCGCACCGGCGGACAGAAGGACTCTACCGAGCAGCCCACCCTGATGAAGTCCTATTACCTCAACCACGACGACTAAGGTGCCCCTCCACAGAGGGGAGTGCAAAAATTCCCCCCTGGGGAGGATTTAACCCCCCTATTTACAAAACAGCCCCCTCCACCAATCGGTGGAGGGGGCTGTTGCATGGTAGATTTAAAACGCACATTTGTTGGCGATATAGTCCTTCAGCTCACTGATGGGAATTCGTACCTGCTCCATCGTATCCCGGTCCCGGACGGTGACACAGTGGTCGGCGGAGGTGTTGTCGTCGCCCACGGTCTGGAAGTCCACCGTTACGCAGAGGGGGGTACCGATCTCATCCTGGCGGCGGTACCGCTTGCCGATGGAGCCCGCGTCATCAAAGTCCACCATGAAGTCCTTTCGGAGCTGGGCATAGACCTCCTCAGCAGCGGGGGTCAGCTTCTTGGAAAGGGGGAGCACAGCGCACTTAAAGGGGGCCAGGGCAGGGTGGAGGTGCATGACCACCCGCACGTCGTCCTTGCCGTCCTTGTCCTGGCCCACGACCTCCTCGTCATAGGCCTCCACCAGGAAGGCCAGTGTCACCCGGTCGGCACCCAGGGAGGGCTCTACCACGTAGGGGATATAGTGCTCGTTCTTGGCCTGGTCGAAGTAGGACAGGTCCTTGCCCGACACGTTCTGGTGCTGGGTAAGGTCGTAGTCGGTCCGGTCGGCAATGCCCCAAAGCTCACCCCAGCCGAAGGGGAACATGAATTCAAAGTCGGTGGTGGCCTTGGAGTAGAAGCTTAACTCCTCGGGGTCGTGGTCCCGCAGGCGCAGGTTCTCATCCCTCATGCCCAGGTTCAAAAGCCAGTCGTGGCAGTACTTGCGCCAGTAGGCGAACCACTCGAGATCGGTCCCCGGCTCGCAGAAGAACTCCAGCTCCATCTGCTCAAACTCCCGGATGCGGAAAATGAAATTGCCCGGTGTAATCTCGTTGCGGAAGCTTTTGCCGACCTGGCAGACGCCAAAGGGCAACTTCTTCCGGGTGGTGCGCTGGATGGCGGGGAAATTGACAAAGATGCCCTGGGCGGTCTCGGGCCGCAGATAGACCGTGTTCTTGGCATCCTCGGTCACGCCCTGGAAGGTCTTAAACATCAGGTTGAACTGGCGGATATCGGTAAAATTATGCTTCCCACAGGAGGGGCAGGGGATGACCCGATCCTCAATGAAGGTCTTCATCTCCTCCTGGGTAAATGCGTCGATGGGCTTCTCCAGGGTGACACCCTCTTGGGCGCAGTAGTCCTCGATTAGCTTATCGGCCCGAAAGCGCTCCTTGCACTCCTTGCAGTCCATCAGGGGGTCGGAGAAGCCGCCCAGATGGCCTGATGCCACCCAGGTCTGGGGATTCATGATGATGGCAGAGTCCAAACCCACGTTATAGGGGCTCTCCTGCACAAATTTCTTCCACCAGGCCCGCTTGACATTGTTCTTCAGCTCCACGCCCAAGGGGCCGTAGTCCCAGGAGTTGGCAAGGCCGCCGTAAATCTCACTGCCGGGGTACACAAAACCGCGCCCTTTGCACAGGGCCACGATCTTTTCCATCGTCTTTTCCTGATTGACTAGCATGACACACCCTCCATACTGTAAAACGGTAACGGTATAATTATATAGCTTATAGAGGAGATGTCAACCAAAACCCTATTGCCTACAGCAGGGGTAAAAAGGCCATGATCACCACCACGGACATCACTAGAATCGCTCCCGTGGCCATCAGGTCCAACGCTGTGAGCCAACGAGCCCTTGCTTTCCCCCTTTCCTTAGGCCTTTCCTCCGCCGCTGGGGCCTCCAACGCCCGGCGGTAAGCGGTGAAATCCACCACCTTACCCCTGTTCCCCCTGCTGTACGCCATCTCCATAGGAGTTCCCCCTTAAAAGAACTTTTGTTCGATTAAATAATATAACATATGTTCTATAAAAGCAAGTAGATTTTTAAAAATATTTTAGAGGGGGAGGAAACTTGTGGTGCGTTTTCTTCGTCTAAAGGGTAATGAATGCCCACCGATGAAGTGAAATAAGGAGGATGTGCCATGAAAAAGCTGCTCTCCCTCGCGCTCACCGCGGCTCTGCTCTGTTCCCTAGGGGCCCCCGCCGCCGCCGCAGAGGCGGCGGACACCCGCCTATCCACCCTGACCGAGAAGGTCAAGACCACCCTGGGCCTGGACACATCGGCCTATGACAAATTCCAGGGTGACCTGGAGGAAAACCTGATTACCCCCGTGTGGCGGCTCCAATGGAGCAGCGACGGCCGGGAGCTGAATGTCACTTCCACTGAGGATGGAAGGATCTTAAGCTATTATCGCTACCACCCCGGTGTCGAAGGGGACAGCATCTCCCGCCCGGGCCCCGTGGGTCCCACTTCTATCTCCCTTCCCAAGCTGAGCCGTGCCCAGGCCCAAAAAACGGCGGAGACCTTCCTCGGAAGGGTTCTATCCCCCGGGGTGGAGAGCGCCCTTATCGAGGACCAGGAACGCAGCGGACTGGCCGTCACCGAGCACAGCTTCTACGGGCAGGTGCTGGAGCACGGCCTCTCCTCCCCATTCCGCTTCTATATCAGTGTCAGCGTAGAAGATAACGCCGTCACCGCCTTCTCCCTCCAAGGGGAGCCTCAGAACTATTTGGGTGGAATCCCCTCTCCTGTGTCCGGTACAGACCAGGCCAAGGCCGGGGAAGCCCTCAAGTCCACCCAGGAGCTCTATCTTGAATACGTTCTTGTCGGGGACAGCAAGACCGCCGTTCTCCGCTACCTGCCCAAATACGGCCACGAGTTCTACGTGGACGCCAAAACCGGCGCACTGGTGGATTTGACCGAGCTAGGGAACAGCATGTGGAATCGTACCAACGCCCAAGAGGCCGCCGAGGCGCCCTCGGCCACCGCGGATAAGGAGGCGGGTCTCACCCCTGCCGAGCTAGAGGGCGTTTCCAAGCTGGAGGGGGTCCTCTCTACCGACATGCTGGACGCCGCCGCCCGGAAGCTCTCCGCCCTGGGTCTTGGAAAATACACCCTGGCCCAGGCTAGCTTTCAGCGAAGAACTGAGGCAGAGGGTATCCTAGCCCAGCTCCAGTACGCATATAAAAACGGGGACAAGATATGGTACCGCACCGTGAGCTTGGATGCCAAGACCGCCGCCCTGGAGGGCGTGTACAGCTCCCGTCCCTGGGATGACAAGGAAAAGGTGACGTTTACCTTGGCCCAGGCCCAGACCAAAGCCGAGGACTTCCTGAAGAGACAGCGTCCCGACCAGTTTGCCCACACCGCCCTGTACAGTCAGCCCGACGGGGAGAATACAGCCCCCTCCTTCCAGTATGCTCAAAAGGAGAACGGCTATTTCCTCGCCTCCAGCAGCCTGACCGTGGAGATCGATAGGATTGACGGGTCAGTGAGCGGCTACTATCACAATTTCCAGGAGGATCTCTCCTTCCAGAGCGCCGACGGCATTGTGGATATGGACGCGGCCCGGAGCGCTTGGTTCGGCACCTACGCCGTCACCCTGGGCTATCTGGCCGTGCCCGAGAAGCTGGACCTGCGGGAGCCCAAATGGAAGCCCCTCCTGGAGCAGGGCCGGAGCTACCTCTACACCCAGAAGCTGGCTTATAGCCTGACCCGGGGGGGCTGGTACCAGGGTGTGGATGCCAAGACGGGCAAGCCTGTATTTGAGGAGCAGACCGCCCCCGCGGACCTGCGCTACAACGACCTGGCGAACCATTGGGTCCGCACCCAAGCTCAGACCTTGGCCGAGTACGGCGTGGGCTGGCTGGGCGGCTCTCTCAAGCCGAGCCAGGTCCTCACCCAACGGGACCTGGTGGCCCTGCTGGTGAGCACGGGCGGATATCTCTACGACGGCAGCGAGGAGAGTGCCGAGGGCCTCTATCAGATGGCCTACAGCATGGGGATATTAAAGAAGGCCGATCGGGCCGACGCCGCGGTGATCACCCGGGCCCAGATGGTCAAGCTCTTGCTGGACCGAGCCGGGTACAGCAATATCGCCGGCTTGGAGGGTATTTTCACGGTGCGCTTTTCTGACGGTGGGAGCATCCCCGCCCAGTATCTGGGCTATGCCGCCGTGGCCCAAGCACTGGGCGTGGTCAAGGGGGACCAGGCGGGCAATTTTGCCCCCGCCCGCCCAGCCACCAGGGCAGAAGCCGTCAGCGTACTCTATCAGCTCATGAGCCGGTAATCTCCAGATAAAAGACAGGGCTGCCACAGTTTTGCGGCAGCCCTGTCTTTTCATTCTTCATCCAGCTTGAGCACGGCCATGAAGGCCTCGGTGGGAATTTGTACTGTTCCGAGAGACCGCATTTTCTTCTTGCCCTCTTTTTGTTTTTCCAGCAGCTTCTTCTTTCGGGTGATGTCACCTCCGTAACATTTGGCAAGCACGTCCTTACGCATGGCACGCACCGTCTCACGGGCGATGACCTTGCCACCAATGGCAGCCTGGACAGGAACCTCAAAGAGTTGACGGGGGATATTCTCCCGCAGCTTCTCACAGAGTCTTCTGGCGCGGGGGTAGGCCTTCTCCCGGTGGGCGATAAAGCTGAGTGCGTCCACCTGGTCGCCGTTTAAGAGCATATCCACCTTCACCAGGTCGGATGGCAGGTACTTGTCCAGCTCGTAGTCCAAGGAGGCATAGCCCTTGGTACGGGCCTTGAGGGTGTCGAAAAAGTCGTAGATAATTTCGTTCAGTGGCATGGAGTAGTGGAGCTCTACCAGATTGGTGTCCAGGTACTGCATATCCTTGAACTCCGCCCGCCGATCCTGGCACATGGGCATGATATTGCCCACATAGTCGGGAGGGGAGATGATGGAGACCTTGGCGTAGGGCTCCCGGGCTTCGGTGATGATCGCAGGGTCAGGGTAGTTGTGGGGGTTATCCACATAGACGATGGAGCCATCCGTCTTTTCAATCTCATAGATGACGCTGGGGAGGGTGGTGATGAGGTCCAGGTCGAACTCGCGCTCGATGCGCTCTTGGATGATCTCCATGTGGAGCATCCCAAGGAAGCCGCAGCGGAAGCCAAAGCCCAGGGCCACCGAGGCTTCGGGCTCGAAGGTGAGGGAGGCGTCGTTGAGCTGGAGCTTCTCCAGCGCATCCCGCAGGGCAGGATAGTCGGAGCCGTCCTCGCAGTAAATGCCGCAGTAGACCATGGGCTTGGCTGGCCGGTATCCGGGTAGGGGCTCCTTGGCGGGGTGGTCAACCCCGGTGATGGTGTCACCCACCTGGGTATCCTTCACGTTCTTAATGGAGGCCGTGAAGTATCCCACCTCCCCGGCAATGAGCTCACCACAGGGCTCCATCCCCAGGGGCAGGAGATGGCCGCATTCCAAAATTTCGTACTCCGCCCCCGAGGCCATGAGCCGTACCTCCATCCTGGGGCGCACCACGCCCTCCATCACACGGAAGTAGACGATGACGCCGCGGTAGGCGTCGTACTGGCTGTCAAAGACCAGCGCCCGAAGGGGCGCCGCCGTATCCCCCTTGGGAGGCGGCACATGGGCCACAATATCCTCCAGCACAGCCTGGATATTGATGCCCTGCTTGGCGCTGATCTCAGGGGCGTCCCGAGCCTCCAGTCCGATGATGTCTTCAATCTCGGCCTTGACCCGGGCCGGGTCGGCTGCGGGCAGGTCGATTTTATTGATGACGGGGCGGATCTCCAGGTCATGCTCCAGGGCCAGGTAGGTATTGGCCAGGGTCTGGGCCTCGATGCCCTGGGCCGCGTCCACCACCAGCACCGCGCCTTCACAGGCGGCCAAGCTCCGGCTCACCTCATAGTTGAAGTCCACGTGGCCCGGGGTGTCGATGAGGTTGAGTTCGTACAGTTGGCCGTCCAAGGCCTTGTAGTCCAGCTTGACGGCCCTGGCTTTAATGGTGATGCCCCGCTCCCGCTCCAGGTCCATATTGTCCAGGAGCTGGCTCGCCATATTCCGCGCCTCCACCGCCCCGCACAGCTCAATCAGCCGGTCGGACAGGGTGGATTTCCCATGGTCAATATGTGCAATAATTGAAAAGTTTCTTATTTTAGACTGATCGGTCATACTCGGCACCTCGACTGGTCAGGATTTGGGGTTGGCGCGCTGGCTGATCCGGCTGGTATTGATGCGCTCACCTGTATTGTGGATGATTTGGAGCAGGGACTGGTAGGGGCCGGGGTAGCCCTGGGCCAGGGCCTCGTGGTTCATAGGGGGGAACTGGCCCTTTTCCTTTACATGGGCGGCAAGAGCGTCCACGAAATCCACCTCGGCACACACCATGGCGGCTGAGGGTAAGCCTGAGATGAATTGGCGCACCGGAACCGAGAAGAAGTCCTCGTTCTGGGTACCGTCGGCCCGGTAGAGATGGCGGAAAAGCTTATAGATTCCGGTGGAGAGATAGTCCGATGCGGCCACAATGGCGGGTTTATCGCCCATCCGGCTCAGCAGGTCGAAGAGGATGCTGACCGAGTTGACCAGCAGCTTCTTGGATAGGGTAGCCATAATGCTACCCTGGAGTACATTATCCTTCTCGGCGCTGTAGTCGTACAGCTCCTCGGCGGCAATGGTGGTGCCGTCCCGGGTCAAGGTACGGCCCAGCAAGAAATCGGCCGAGACGCCGTAATAGTCGCAGGCCTTCACTACGAAGGCGAGTCCCGGCTCCCGAACACCGTTTTCATAGTGGGAAAGGAGTGCCTGGGAGATCCCTAAGTCCTTGGCGGTCTCTCGCTGGGAAATGCCCTTCTCCTGGCGTAGAAGGGACAGGGAGCGTGAAAAATCTGAGCTCATGCGTACACCTCTATCTCTGTCTCTGTACATGGCAATATTAATCTTTGTTCATAATGACAGCCAGTATAGTATAGTTTGGGCAATACAAAAAGTAAAGTAAAATATTCTCCACACCGGAAAAGCCGAGATTATTTTCCCCTAAGACTTTGCAATTGAGAAAATAACGTGTATAATTTCAACATATAAAAAATTATTCTCAGGAGGCAACCAAATTATGTTTGGAAAGCTCATCGAAACTCTCAAGGCAAACCCCCGTAAGATTGTATTTACCGAGGGCACCGATCCCCGCATCCTGGAGGCATCTGCCCGGCTCCTAGCCGGCACCTTCCTCACCCCCATCCTGGTGGGGCATGAGGTGGATATCCGTGCCGCCGCCGAGGTGGGTGGCTTCAATATTCGGGGTGCGATTCTGCTGGACCCCGCCACCTACCCCCGCATGGACGAGATGGTAGCAACCATGCTGGAGCTGCGCAAGGGCAAGATGACCGAGGAGCAGTGCCGTGATGCCTTAAAGAAGGGCAATTACTTCGGCACCATGCTGGTCAAGCTGGGAGAGGCTGACTGTCTTCTGGGCGGCGCGACTTACTCCACCGCCGACACTGTACGCCCAGCACTCCAGCTCATCAAGACGAAGCCTGGCAACAAAATTGTCTCCTCCTGCTTTATCCTGGTGCGTGAGGGTGTGGGTGGCAACGAGGTCCTGGCCATGGGCGACTGCGCCATCAACATCGACCCTTCGGAGGACGATCTGGTAGAGATTGCCACTGAGGTGGCTCAGTGTGCTCGCCTCTTTGGAATCGACCCCCGGGTAGCTCTCCTCTCGTACTCCACTAAGGGCTCGGGCTCCGGCCCCAACGTGGACAAGGTGCGCCACGCCTACGAGAAGCTGATTGCCTCCAATCCCGACTTTGCCGTAGACGGCGAGATTCAGTTCGACGCAGCCGTCTCCCCCCGTGTGGCCGAGGCCAAGTGTGCGGGTTCCCCCGTGGCCGGTAAGGCCAACACCTTTATCTTCCCTGAGATTCAGTCGGGTAATATCGGCTATAAAATTACCCAGCGCCTGGGCAATTTTGAGGCCTACGGCCCCATTCTCCTGGGTCTTAACGCCCCCGTCAACGACCTCTCCCGGGGCTGCAACGCCATGGAGGTCTACTCCATGGCCATCATCACTGCGGCCCTGCGGTAAAGCCCACGTGGCCCGCCCCTTTTGAGGCGGGCCACGTCAATTTATTGATAGAAGGGATTCTTACAAATGAAAAAATTCGCAGCCGCATTGTTATCTGCAATGATTGCTATCGTTTTTACCGGTTGTTCCATGTCTCAGGCGGTCCCCTCCGCTTCGCCCTCTTTGCAGACACCCGCCACCGCTACCCCCACCGAAACTGGTATACCGGACACAGCCGCCTCACAATCGCCCACGGAACAAAAAGTCTATTTCGGAACCTTTGAGGTCACCGAGGAGGCAGCTTCCGGCGTCAGCACATACAGTCAGACAGACATCGATGAAATGATAGGCAAGACCCTTCGTTTTTCTTCCGATGAGGCGGTCATTTTGAATGACCAGCCGTCTGCCTCACCCGTAGAAATGAAAAGCCCGCAGTATAGCGAATCCACTTTAGCCGTCGACGATTTCGAGTCTGTGTTTAAAATCTCGGCTGCACAATTGGGGCTTACTGAGGGGGACATCACCAAAGTCGACATTTCAGACCCCACCGGCGCTACCAGTGGAAGTACACTCATCCTGCAGGACAATAAGGTCCTCATCGCTGCTGGCGGCGTATATTTTGTTCTTTCGCGAATTGCATAATATGCTCTCATGAATGCGAATCAATGATAGCGATGCAACCCACTGAGGGGCAACCGAAAGGCTGCTCCTTTTTTATACCGATCCCTTATCCACTCCCATGGAATCGATAACCGGAATTAGATAAGCGCACGTTTTCCCCTTGACTACATCCTCTAACAGTGATATGATACCGATTGTAACCATTTTGTAATCATTGGGATGATGGGAGGCCAATTTTCATGGACGAACTCCTGCGCCATCATGGCGAACAGGATTTACACGAACAGGCAGAACCCCTGCTCCGTGCTACCACCGCCATGGGCGCGGCGCTGAACTGCACCGGCACCCGGCTCCGCACCGCCTTACAGCGGGAGGACGGCCTCTCATACAGTCACCCTGTTTTGGCCCCCCTTGTTTTCTTGGCCACCTCGGCCTTGGTGGGGGCTCTTTTAACGTTTGCTACCTTTTACACCTTGGGGTACACTGTCACCGTGGACGGCCAGTCCCTGGGTACCGTGCAGAACCCCTCCGTCTATACGGAGGCCGTCCAGCGGGTAGAGTCTAAGGCTTCCAACATCCTGGGGTACTCCTACACCCTGGACCAGACGCCCCAGTTTTCCCGGTCCCTGACCGAGAAGGATGAGCTGACCCCCGCTGCCGGGTTTGAGTCCTTCCTCTTCGGAAAGGTGGATGAGATCATCTCGGCCTATGTCCTTCGGGTGGATGGGCAGATGATTGGCGCAGCCCCAAGCGAGGGTGCCCTCACCGCCCTCCTCTCGGCCGTGTCCGCTCCCTACGAAAATGAGAGCACCACCTCCACCACCTTCCTCCAGAAGGTCTCCATCTCCCAGGAGGATGTACCTGCCAACGTGGAGCAAAATGTACAGCGCATGACCGACCTCCTCACCGCCAACACCAACGGCGAGACTCAGTACACCGTCCAAAAGGGCGACACCTTCATGCAGATCGCCTATGATAATGACATGGACATGGCCGACCTCCAGTCCCTCAATCCCCAGCAGGACATTGACAAGCTCTTTATCGGTGACGTTCTCACCGTACGTGAGACCATCCCATTCCTCTCTGTGCGCACGATAGAGCACCAGGTCTATCCTCAGGCTTTGGCCACCCCCATTATAGAGGTGGAGGACTCCACCATGTACAAGGGGGAGAGCAAGATTCTGGTGGAGGGAAGCGAGGGGCAGGCGATTATTACCGCCGACGTGGTCTATGAAAACGGCAATGAGCGGGAGCGCACCGTTTTGAACACCGAAGTCCTCACCGAGCCAACCGCCAAGCAGGTTGCCGTGGGCACCAAGGACCGGCCCTCCTGGCTTCCCACCGGTCATTTCACCTGGCCCACCTGGGGTACCATCACCTCCCGCTTTGGTTCCCGCTATATCTTTGGCTCCTACAGCTACCACTCCGGCATTGATATCTCGGTGCCTTACGGCAGCAGCATCAAGGCTGCCGACGGCGGCACTGTCATCTTCGCAGGCACGGGCAGCGGCTCCACCTGGAGTTACGGCAAATACGTGGTCATCGACCACGGCAACGGTAGACAGACCTACTATGCCCACAACTCCAGCCTGCTGGTCTCCGTGGGAGATAAGGTCTACCAGGGCCAGGTCATTGCCCGGGCAGGTTCCACAGGCCGCAGCACCGGCCCCCACTGCCACTTCCAAGTAAAGATCAACGGCTCCGACGTGAATCCCCTCAAATATCTGCCCTGAAGAACTAAAAGAGGCTGTATCAAAACCTAGGTTTTGATACAGCCTCTTTTTCATTTAAATTTTCTGCTCTCGGTCACCGCCAGCTCGTCACAGCGGTTATTGTATGGGTTGTCCGCGTGGCCCTTGACCCAGTGGAGGTTCACCTTATGGTATTCGCAGAGCCGAAGCAGTTTATCCCAAAGGTCCGGGTTTAAGGCAGGCTTCTTGTCCGCCTTCCTCCAGCCCCGGGCCTTCCAGCCCTTGGCCCAGCCCTTGGAGAGACTGTCGATGACGTATTTGGAGTCGGAGTAGAGCTCTACGGTGCAGGGTTCCTTCAGAGCCTCCAGCGCGGCGATGGCCCCAGTGAGCTCCATGCGGTTGTTGGTGGTGTGGAGCTCTCCGCCGGAGAGCTCCTTCTCGAAGCCTCCATACCGGAGAATGGCGCCCCAGCCCCCGGGGCCGGGGTTTCCTGAACAGGCCCCGTCGGTATAGACGGTCACTTCCTTCATGCCCACCTTACTCCCCGGAGACCGGATTGTTTTCCACAGCGTCCACGGTTTCTGTGGAACTCTCCTCGTCCTCCTCATGCTCGGTAAGGGCAATAGAGATCACCTTGACGCCCTCGTCCAGGTTCATGAGCTTGACCCCCTGGGCTGAGCGGCTATATGTGTTCACGCCGTCCACCGCCATACGGATGATGACTCCCGCGTCGTTGACGATGAGCAGGTCCTCGCTGCCTTCCACCACCTTAAGTCCCACCACAGCCCCGGTCTTCTCGGTAACCGAGTAGCCCTTCAATCCGTAGCCGCCCCGGTTCTGTGGCCCGTCACCCCGGATATACTCTTCGATATCGGTCTGCTTACCGTAGCCGTGCTCAGTGACCATGAGAACCTGGTGCTGGGGCTTTGCCCGGGCGGCCCCAACCACAAAATCACCCTCCCGCAAGCGGATGCCGCGGACACCGGTGGCATCCCGGCCCATGGAGCGGACATCGGTCTCCTGGAAGCAGATCGCCGCACCCCGGCTGGTGGCAATGAGGATGTTCTGCTCCCCATCGGTCTCCCGGACGCAGATGAGCTCATCCCCTTCGTCCAGGGTGATGCAGCGGATCCCTGCTTTTCGGTTGGTGTTGATGGATGCCAGGGGAATACGCTTCACCGTGCCATTGCGGGTCACCATACAGAGGTATCTGTCCTCCGGGAACTCCCGCAGGTGGATCATCGCGGTGACCTTCTCATCCCCCTCGATGGGGAGGATGTTGACCAGGTTCGTACCCTTGGCGGTGCGACCCGCCTCGGGGATCTGATAGCCCTTCTTCCGGTGGACTCGGCCCTTATTGGTGAAGAAGAGGATGAAATCGTGAGTTGAGGCGGTGAAAACAGTTTCCACAAAATCCTCTTCCTTTGTGGACATGGCCGTGATGCCTCGGCCACCCCGCTTTTGAGAGCGGTAGGTGGAGGCGGGCAGACGCTTGATATAGCCCGCACTGGTGAGTGTGAAGACGCAGTTCTCCTCCTCGATGAGATCCTCGATATCCAGGTCGTCCTCGGCGAAGCCGATTTCGGTGACCCGCTCATCGCCGAACTTCTCACGGATTTCCAGAAGCTCGGTCTTAAGCACCTCGCGGAGCATGCTCTCAGAGGCCAGGAGCTCCTGGAAGCGGGTGATGCGGCTCTGCAATTCGTCGTACTCGGCCTGGAGCTTTTCCCGGTTTAAGCCCTGAAGGGCAATCAGGCGCATGTCGCAGATGGCCTGGGCCTGGACCTCGTCCAGGCTGAAGCGGGTCATCAGATTCTCTCTGGCGTTATCATAGGAGGTGCGGATGATGCGAATAACCTCGTCAATATTGTCCTGGGCAATGAGCAGACCCTCCAGGAGGTGGGCCCGCTCCTGGGCCTTACGCAGGTCAAACTGGGTACGGCGGACAATGATCTCCTCCTGGAAGGTGATGTACTCGTCCAGCGCGTGGCGGAGAGAGAGAATCTTGGGCTGGCTTTGGTTGTTCACCAAGGCCAGCATATTGATGCCAAAGGTAGTCTGGAGTTGGGTCTGGGCGAAGAGGCGGTTGAGCACCACCTGAGCATTGGCATCCTTCTTCAGCTCGATGACCACCCGCATCCCGTTGCGGTCCGACTCGTCCCGGATATCGGAGATACCCTCCAGGCGCTTATCCTCCACCTGTTCGGCCATGTTCTTGATGAGCATTCGCTTATTGACCTGGTAGGGGATCTCGGTGACGATGATGCGCTGTCGATTCTGGCCGAACTCCTCCAGCTCGGTGCGGGCACGGACCCGAATGGCACCCCGCCCAGTGGCGTAGGCCGCACGGATGCCCGCCCGCCCCATGATGATGCCCTTGGTGGGAAAATCGGGGCCCTTTACGTGCTCCATCAGGTCTTCCAGGGTGGCCTCCGGGTTTTCCAGTACACAGATTGTGGCGTCGATGACCTCCCGCAGATTGTGGGGAGGGATATTGGTGGCCATACCCACCGCGATGCCCGAGGAGCCGTTGACCAGCAGGTTAGGGAAGCGGGAGGGGAGGACCCTGGGCTCCTTCCGGCTCTCGTCGTAGTTGGGATCCCAGTCCACCGTGTCCTTCTCGATGTCCCGCAACATTTCCACGGAAATTTTATCGAGCCTAGCTTCAGTGTATCGGTAGGCGGCGGGGGGGTCGCCGTCGACGGAACCGAAATTGCCGTGGCCCTCCACCAGGGGATAGCGCAGGGAGAAGTCCTGGGCCAGACGCACCAGGGCGTCGTAGACCGACTGGTCCCCGTGGGGGTGGTATCGGCCCAGCACGTCGCCCACGCAGGTGGCCGACTTCTTAAAGGGCTTGTCGTGGGTGAGATTATCCTCATACATGGCATAGAGAATGCGGCGGTGGACCGGCTTTAGGCCGTCCCGGGCGTCGGGCAGGGCCCGGCCCACAATCACGCTCATGGCGTATTCAATATAGGATTTCTCCATCTCGGAGACCAGGGGGGAGGAGATAATGGCCTGATTGGGGTATCGAATCTCCTCCGGATCGTACTGTGGTTTTTTGCTCATTTATGACCATGCCTTTCTGCTAAAGATTGCCAGAGAGAATAGGACTAGGCCGACGCTTGTCCAAAGCGTCAGCGTCTGAAGAGGAATGGACTCGGCCAGATAACCAAAAAATAGGGCTGCAAGCTGCTGGACCAGCAGGGAGACCATCTGTAACAGGGAAAAGATACGACCCTGTTTTTCCGGCTCCACCTTTTCCTGCAGCATCACGGTGACCGGTGTGTTACATAGGGGTACAAAGACTCCGGCTAAGCCGATGGCCGCCAGATAAAACCAGAAGTTTTTTGTAATTCCAATTGCCACTCCCGTCGCTCCGACAGCCAAAGTACCAAGGGCCAAGGTTTTCAGTCGGTTCTGAAAGCCGCCCCAGGCCGACAGCCCGGCCGCGCCCAGCAGTGCACCAATAGAAAAGGCCAGCTCGTTCGCAGTGAGATACCAATAGTCATCTCCAAAGACCTGCGTCACCATGGGTACGTTAAACATGGCCACAGGGGAGATTAAAAGGCCAAAAACCATGCTGGCAGCAAGCATCCATTTGAGAAAAGAGCTCCCCATTGCATAAGAGAGGCCCTCCCGCAGGTCGGAAAAATATCCGGCCCTTTCCGGTCTGTCCAGGGCCTCCAGCCGATCAAGCCGAACGAGGAACAAGAGAATCAAGATGCCAATGACTGCTGTAAACACGTCGATGAAGAGGACATGGTAAAAGGATCCACCCCCCAGTACCAGTCCGGCCAGGGCCGGAGACACCAGAAAGATCACCGATTGGAGGCTACTGTTGATTCCCCCCACACGCATGAGCTGCTCTTGGGGGACAAGCTGGGCTATGGCGGCACTCACCGCAGGGGTCTGGATCCCCGCGCCGACCGACCGGATGACGGAGACCACCATCAGTGCCCAGAAATCATCCCCTCCACCCATGGTAAGGAAGGCCAACACGAGTGTAACAAGGGCAATGCCCGCGTCAGCTCCAGCGATGAGATATTTTCGGTTGAGCCTGTCCGCCCAGACCCCCGCAAAAATGGAAATCAGCACCTGCGGCAGAAAGCCGCAGATGGTGATGAGCGCGAACAGGAGGGTGGATTCTGTCTCTCGGGCAACATGCCATGAGATGGCAAATTGAACGGTGGAGGAACCTAAAAGTGAAATTGCCTGCCCCACCAGAAAAAACGCGGTGTTTTTCCTCCAACTCATGGGATTAATAGTCAAGATTTACGGCGTACCTTGCGTTTTTCTCGATAAATTCCTTACGTGGCTCCACCTTTTCTCCCATGAGGGTACTGAACACCTCATCCGCCCGGATGGCGTCGTCAAGCTCGATGCGCTTGAGGGTGCGCCTCTCCGGGTCCATGGTGGTCTCCCAGAGCT